>Ga0209045_1000991_pt1 | contig 28671 bp, 24 predicted proteins | sample SaaInlLV_10m_DNA_4_FD_184664 | JGI IMG/M metagenome (GOLD analysis project Ga0209045, IMG submission 184664) | Marine microbial communities from expanding oxygen minimum zones in the Saanich Inlet - Saanich Inlet SI072_LV_200m_DNA (SPAdes) (version 2) | ecosystem: Environmental > Aquatic >...
CTGATTCTGACATCAATGCATCATACACAATAACGGCTGCAAATGGTGTTTATCCCGAGGTAAGCAAAACTTCCAGCCTTGCGTCAATAGTTGGAATAGACGTGGGCAAGGGGGGTAAGGCTAAGACAAAGATTGCGCATACAGAAGTAAAAAATATGCCTTATAAAAATGAATCGGTTGGTATCGAATTAGCCGGTACTACTAATAAATATTTTGCAGTTGCTTTAGAGCCTCTGGCAGGCTGCAGGGTAGTTGCGGCGACAGCTGAGTCATTTGATAATCCTGATCTTGTTTATCAAGATAACCATGCAGTTGATTTTAACGTAGAACTTCATACGGCAAAAATAGCGATACCGCCGCAGGGTGAAAAACGGCATGATTATGTTTACTATCTTGGGCCTAAAGAGACAAAGGCATTAAATCAATGCGAAGGGCTTTTATCGATTTTAGATTATGACTATGGGATGATGAGGTCGATATGTAAGGTGCTTGTGAAGATACTGAATACGGTGTATGGCGTTATTCCAAATTATGGAGTTGCCATACTAGTGCTTACCTTTCTCGTAAAATTGGTTCTTTTTCCCTTAACCAGGAAGAGCCAGATGTCGATGGTCAGGATGCAGCAGTTGCAGCCTCTTATCGCCCAGTTAAAAGTAAAACACAAGGGTGATAAGAAGAAGGTGGGACAGGAACAGATGAAGCTGTTTAAGGAACATGGGGCGAATCCCATGAGTGGTTGTCTTCCCATGATGCTTCAAATGCCGGTATTCTTTGCTTTGTTCAGGACGCTCCAGTCCTCCTTTGAGATGAGGCAGGCACCTTTCGTGGCCTGGATCGGTGACTTGTCTGCAGCTGATCAACTATTCCAATTGCCATTCACCTTACCGATTATTGGAGGATGGTTTAATCTTTTACCAATATTGATGGGTGGTGCGTCATTTGTGCAAATGAAACTAACACCGAAAAATACCTCTGGAGATGATCCTCAGGCAAAAATGCAACAGAGAATGATGCAGATGATGCCGCTCATGTTTCCTATCATGCTTTATAACTTTGCTTCAGGACTTGCCCTTTACTGGACGACGAGTACTATCATCAGTATAGGTGAACAGATACTAATTAGGAGAAGTGTTAAAAAGCTTGATGTCTACTATAAAGGGAAAAGGGTGATTGATGCGAAGGCAAAGGTAAAAAAATAAGAGCTTACCTCAACAGATAAACGGAAATCATGTCTTTTGGTCTCAACGACGGTATATTGGCAATCTCCACACCTTCCGGCCACTCTCTCAGGGCTATTATCAGGCTTAGTGGTAAGGATGTTTTTGATTGTTTAGGTAGTATCTTTACGCCTGATGCTGCAAGAGAGATTATTCGTGATAAAGGCTTTCGCTCTTATCATGGTAACCTCTACCTTGAAACTGAACAACTCCGCGTTCCTGCCTCTATTTATATCATGAAGTCTCCTAATTCATATACGAGGGAAAATGTTGTAGAAATCCATACCTTTGGTTCACCTCCGCTGCTTGAGATGCTCATGGAAACACTGCTTGCATTTGGAAGAGTGGATGCTGACAGAGAAAACAGTGAAGAAGTATCAAGCGCTTTAAGGATTGCGGAACCTGGCGAATTTACCAAAAGAGCATTTCTGAATGGCAGGATAAGCCTTGCCGAGGCAGAGTCGGTAATGCATATAATACGTTCCCAAACGGATTCAGAGTTGTTAATGTCCGTTGCTAACTTGAAGGGTAAGTTGACAGAGTTGATGCATAATATACAAGAGGGATTGGTGAACCTCTGCGCCAGGACAGAGGCTGCTATTGATTTCTATGATCAGGATATTGAATTGATCTCCTTTGATGAAATCAAGAAAGAACTTTGGCATGTAAAAGAGAGGTTGTGCATGGTTAGCGGGGATGGGCAAAAACCAAAAATCTCTCATTATGGTGTAAAAACAGTATTTGTTGGTTGGCCAAACGCGGGTAAATCAAGTTTGTTTAATAAATTATTAAATCGTTCAAAAGCGATAGTGACGCAGGTCAGAGGGACAACCAGAGACACATTAGAAGCTGATATGGTTTTAGAAGGGATAAATTTCCGCATAAAAGATACTGCTGGGGTTGTGCCTGACAAGGGTGAATTGGAGTCTCAGATTGCACAGAGAACATATGACTCCATGGAAGACGCACAGATTGTGCTATTTGTTATAGATGGTTCTATGGGCATCTGTGGCCAGCAGATAGAGCTTTTTGACTCTATAACTACGAGGAATAAGATAATAGTAATTAATAAAACAGATCTTAACCAAAATGTCTGTTATGAAAGCCTTCCATCACAGATGAAGGCTTTCCCGGTGATTAAAACATCTGTTCATACTGGTGAGGGATTGGACACATTAAAAAAAACGTTAGTTTCTGAAATTCTTGAAAGTAATGTTGATGTTTCTGCGTCAGATATAGTTTTTACCATGAGGCAGAAAGTAGTGGTCGGTAAAACTTTTGAGATTATAGAGCAGGTATCGGATTCGCTGACTGAGGATATTGGTCATGAACTCATAGCTATAGATCTGCGAAGAGCTTTAGACACTATCGGAGAGGTCACCGGAGAGGTTGTAACGGATGATATTTTAGACATTGTATTTTCGACATTTTGTGTTGGAAAATAAAACTTTTTGAATCCTGGAATTCTTCTTGACATTCTATATGTTGTATGGTAACTTGCTAACCATCATAGATGTTGACATTGCGGTGCTGTTTTTAGCGTTTGTACTATTTTTTCTACTATACCATTATGAAGTGCTTATTTTGTAAAATTGACGACGACAAAGTTATTAATTCAAGGGCATCGACTGATGGTTTGAGTGTAAAGCGAAGGAGAGAATGCTTAAATTGTGGCAGGCGGTTCACTACATACGAGAGGGTTGAAGAGAGTCCGATAAGAGTGATAAAGAAAGATGGTAGCAGGATTAATTTTGATCGGAATAAGATTTTGTCAGGTTTACTCAAGGCTTGTGAAAAAAGGCCCGTGTCGACAGACATACTTGAAACCATTGTTTCTGAAATAGAAAGTGTCATATACGATAAGTTTGAGAGGGAGGTTGAAACAACATCTATTGGTGAGCTTGTCATGCAGCATCTCAGAGTTTTAGATAAGGTTGCTTATGTCAGGTTTGCGTCGGTCTATAGAGAATTTAAAGATATAAACGAGTTTATAAATGAACTGACACCTTTAATCTCTTCAACAAAAAAAATAAAACAGAAAAAAATAAGTAAAAACGGAGGGTAATAATACAATGACAGTTGAAACAATTCAAAAACGTGATGGTAGGATGGTGTCATTTGATGAGAACAAGATAGCAGATGCTATTTTTAAGGCTGCAAAAGCTGTTGGTGGTGCAGACCGGTCTATTGCAACAGAGCTTGCGAGTGTTGTTACCCACTTTTTACAAAAAAGATTTGAAGAAAATATACCCGGTATTGAGGATGTTCAGGATCTGGTTGAAGAGGTTTTAATAAAAAACGGACATGCGAAAACGGCAAAAGCTTACATTTTGTATAGAGAAGATAGGGCGAAGGTTCGCAAATCGCTACGAGTGAGAAAGCAAACCTCGAAAAGCGGTGATACAACCGATGCCGCGCTAATGGTTGATCTTGTTTCAAAAGATGAATCATTTCCGTGGGACAGGATGAAAATTGCGACTGCTCTGGAGAAAGAGGCGGAATTGTCAGAAGCCATATCTCAGGAAGTTGCAGCTGCTGTTGAGAGGCGCATTTTTGCGTCCGGCCTTGATAGGATATCTACCGCTCTAATTAGAGAGTTAGTAGATAACGAACTTTTTGAGAGAGGTTACAACGCAAAGCTTAAAAAGCAGGCCAGTCTTGGTATGCCAAAATATGATATTGAAGAGCTTATCTATTCCAAAGTTAAGGAAAATAGTAATATAGCTACAAACAACCCTGAGGCCATTAATCTTGCAATTGCTGAAAATACTATGAAGCAATACGCCCTTCAGGAGGTCTACTCTAAAGAGGTTGCAGACGCTCATACTTCCGGGATGGTTCATATTCATGATCTTGGCTATCCAACCAGGGTGTATTGTTCGTCCCACTCTCTTGAGTACCTAAAAAAATATGGATTGTCGTTGGAGAACTTAGACACCGCTTCTGCTCCGGCTAAACATGCTCGGACACTTACTGGTCATTTAAATACATTCCTTGCCTCGATGCAGGCTTATTATGCCGGAGCTCTGGGGATAGGTTATGTCAATATAATGTATGCTCCATATGTGGAACATATGAGCGATGAAGAGATGAAGCAGGAGGCTCAGCACTTAATCTTCAGCGGTTCACAGAGTGCATTCTCCCGTGGGGGCCAGACATTATTCCTGGATTTTAACATACACACAGGGGTACCAAACTATCTGAAAAAAATAAAGGCTGTAGGTCCTGGAGGGAAGTATACGGGTAAGACGTATGGAGAGTATGAAGAGGCTTCTCAGCGATTTACCAAGGCATTACTTGATGTATGGAGAAATGGTGATTGTCATGGCCATGTATTTGCCTTTCCCAAATGTGATTTTCATATAAGCCAGGAGACATACACAGACCCTAAGCAATTTGAGCTTTTGGAATATGCTGCACTGATTGCCAGTGAAAACGGGGTACCTTATTTCGTTTTTGATAGGGATGAGATTACCTTGTCAGCATGTTGTCGATTGCGTACGACTATTGACGATAATTACATGATTGACCATCCTGAGAGTATGAGGTTTTGCGGATTTCAAAATATAACCGTAAGTCTCCCTCAGGCTGCTTACCGTGCTGGCAGGGGGAACCTTGACAAACTTTACAAGGAAATTGACAGGGGTATGGATATTGCCATCAAGGCCCATTTCGAGAAGAAGCATTTTATTACCAGGTTGATGTCTTCCCCGAACATGCCGTTGTGGGAGATAGGTAAGACCGCTCATGATGGAAGACCGTATGTAGATCTGGAAGCGGCAACTTATATTGTCGGTATTATCGGGTTGAATGAATGTCTGCAGTTTATGATTGGTAAAGAATTGCACGATGATGATGAAGCTCTTAAGCTCGGCTTGCGCATTATTTCTCATATGTATTTCAAGGTAAAAGAAGAGGGGAAAAAACACAATCTGAAATTCTCTCTTGAAGAGTCGCCTGCTGAAAGTGCAAGTCGAAGGCTTGCCAAGATTGATGTCAGAAATTTCCCGGAAGCTGTAGACTTGGTTAAGGGTCACATGGAGAGAGACGAATTTTACTATACCAACAGTGTTCATCTGCGTCCTGACGCACCGGTGGATATGGTTAAGCGAATAGAGGTGCAGAGTATGTTCCATGGCATGATTGAATCAGGTGCGATAATACACGCATTTGTGGGAGAAGAGAGACCTCCGGCATCCAGTATTATAAAGCTTGTTAAGAGGACTTTTGAGAATACACAGGCGGCACAATTAACTATATCGCCGGAATTTACTATCTGTAATGAGTGTAAGCGGGTTATCCCAAGGTTAGTAGATCAATGTTCTTACTGTGACGCATCAAATCTTTACAGCATCAAAAGGACTGCATCGCAAGATAAGGTTAACAATTGGGACAGGTCTAAGATGCAGGAATTGGTCAATAGACACGAAGAGAATATTACTGCTTCAAATAAAAGCTGTAAATAAACGTTTAACTAAACAGATATTGTTTCCGGGGTAATAAAATGGCGATAACGATAAAGGGCTTTGTAGAAAGTAGTTTAATAGAGTGGGAAGGGAATATTTCTGCCATTATTTTTCTTCCTCATTGTAATATGAGATGTCCTTACTGTCATGCTACCCATCTGGTCAAGAACCCTAATGAGCTTGAAAGTATACCGTTAGAGGCTGTAGAGAAGAGGATCTGGAAGCACAAAGATTGGCTGGACGGGGTAGTCATTTCCGGAGGGGAACCGACATTCCATGATGATCTTGATGAGCTTATAACCATATTTAAAAATATGGGCTTAAAGGTTCGGTTGGACACAAATGGTACAAATCCTGATAAAATAGAGGATTTGATACAGCGAGAATTAATTGACTGTATCGCCATGGACATAAAAGCGCCTTTGAGAGATGGAAAATATAATGAGGTCGCCGGTGTTCTGTGTGGCTTGTCAGATCTCGAAAGAAGCATAAAGCTGATAATGGAAAGTGGGTTAGAGTATGAGTTTCGTACTACTGTTTGCCCGGCTTTCTTAACAAAATCTGATATTATCGAGATCGCGCAAAGTATAACTGGTGCAAGTAGATATATTTTGCAATCCTTTCGACCGACAAATTGTCTGGACAAAACGATGTTTGACGTTGTGCCGTATTCTGAAGATGAAATAAGGGATTTTGCTGAAAGTGCGCGGAGGTTTGTAAAAAACTGTTACGTTAGAGGTGAAGAAATGAAGGCCTTGAGCTGTAATTAGTAACTCTTCGATTATTTTGGTCCTATTTTTGTCATAAGGAGGGCAGTGTAATATGGTAGTAAAAAAAGTTATTCGTAAAAAGTGTGCAACAAAAAAGAAGAGCACGGTGAAAAAGACAACAGCTAAAGAGACGGTAGTCAAAAAAACAACAGTTAAAAAGACTACAGAGAAGAAAGCTGCACCTAAGAAGAAAGTTTGTGGAACAAAAAAGAAGGCTATAACTACGGTGAAAAAGAAAGCAGTTGTTAAGAAAAAAGTCACAGTGAAGAAGTCGGTAGCGAAGAAGCCGGTAGCCAGGAAGAAAACCACTACAAAAAAGAAAGTAGTAGCAAGGGCAAAATAAGATTTCTCTAGGCTGTAGGATGGCGTGAAAGTAGATGGTTTTGTAGGATATTACAAGCTAAAGGTCTTAAGAGTATGTAAATGCAAAGTATTTTAATCTACATTAATTGGATCAAATATTGAGAGAGTTTTAATGGGGGCGTCTCTGTAAGGAGACGCTCCTTTTTTATGGGGCTAATAAGGATCTAACTTTGTAAACGGAGTGAACTAATCTATTATGTTACTTAAAAAATTAGAATTATTTGGATTCAAGTCGTTTGCTGACAAGACATGCTTCGAGTTTGGAAGGGGCATTAACGGCGTTGTTGGTCCTAACGGATGCGGGAAGAGCAATGTGGTTGATGCGTTTAAGTGGATACTCGGAGAGCAAAGTGCAAAATCACTCAGAGGTAATGAAATGTTAGATGTTGTTTTCAGCGGTACTAATTCACGCCCCGCTATGGGATACGCGGAAGCGTCACTTACTTTTCTGAATGACAAAAATTTACTACCGGTAGAATATGATGAGGTATGCATTACAAGACGTCTTTACGCAGCGGGAGAATCTGAGTATTTAATAAATAAGCAACCGTGTCGGTTAAAGGATATTAAGGAGCTTTTTCTCGGTACAGGGGTGGGAGGAAGTTGCTACTCAATTATGGAGCAGGGGAAGATCGAATCTCTGTTACAGGTAAACGCACAGGAAAGACGCTTTGTTTTTGAAGAAGCGGCGGGTATCAGCAAATATAAAACAAAAAAAAGAGAAACTATGTTAAAACTGGAAAAGGTTGAACAAAACCTGCTCCGCGTAAATGATATAATTGAAGAGGTTCAGAAACAACTCCGTTCTATAAAACTTCAAGCAGGTAAGGCCCGTAAGTATAATGAACGCGTTGTTAGATTAAAAGAGTTAAGAATCAAGCTCTCATTGAAGAAATATAAAACGTTTAAAGATGAAAGGGTGATTGCCCAGGAACAAATACAGCAGGAGCAGGGCCAGTGTCAGGAAGCACTTTCTATAATTGAAGATTTAAAAGGAGAAAGAGATCGTTTGCAAGGTAGTATAAATGAACTTGCATCGAGCGTCGAGAAGTGTCAACTCAACATGGCCAGTCTGGCATCAAAAATTACCAGTGCGCACGATAGGAAAGGGTTTAATCATAAGACGATAGAGGAGCTGGATATACAGAAAGATAAGTATGAGAAATCTATTGATGTACTTAAAAATAAGATTGAATTTGCTGAGAGTAGTATTTGTGATTTGAATCGGGATTTAGAAAAAATACAGCAGGATTTAACAGATGGAAATAGTAGCTTATCAACTAAGGAAACAGCGTTTAAACAATATCTATATGAGTATGACGTTATTCGGCAACAGATCGAAGAGAATAAAAAGCAGGTTATAGACATGCTGCACAAAGGCTCCAGCCTTCAAAATGAGGTAGGCAGCTTAAGTGCGGAAAGAGATACAATTGGTAACAGGAGGAGTAAATTACTGAAACGTCAGGAAGAGATATCATCAGAACTGGAGCGTATTGAATATGAGCGGCGGAGCCTTACGGAAAAAAGAGATAGTGTTCTAAGTAAAATTGAAGATCTTGAGCTATCTCTGGTGGGTACCAATGAACAGATCAAGGTTTTAAATTCTGAAATTCAGACAGTTGGTGATAGTATAAACAGCATGCAACAATTAAAGAGTGGTAAAGAGTCTCGTCTGGAGACACTCGAAGACCTTGAGAAAAGTTTTGAAGGAGTGAGCTCCGGTGTGCAGCTAGTTTTAGAGGAGTCCGGAAAAGATAATCGAATGATAGGTGGGATTCATGGAATGGTTGCGGATTTGATAAAGGTTGATACCGCATACGTACCTGCTATTGAGGCTGTTTTGGGCGATAGGGCACAGATAATTGTTGTTAACTCAAGAAAAGAAGTGATGCAGGCATTTAATTTTCTAAAAGAACAGGATAAGGGATATGTTAAATTTCTTCCGCTTGAAGATATAAGGGTGGAAGGTGTTCATGCGTCTATGGATTTAAATGTTCCGGGTGTTGTTGGCAGAGCTGTTGATTTAATTAAGAGCGAAGATAGTTTCAAATCTCTGGTCGAATATGTTTTCAGGGACACAATCATCGTGGAGGATTTTGATACTGCTTTGAAACTGTCCAATGATAAATGTGGAGCAAAATGCATAGTGACATTAAATGGAGAGGTAGTTGAGCCTGGCGGAACTATTCTTGTTGGTCAAGGAAACATGACGATTGGGCTTATTTCCCGGAAGACTGAACTCGAAAGTATCAAATTGGAGCTTGCAAAGCTTTTAGAAGAGATTGAAGCACGTTTAAGCGAAAAGGAGATTAAGGAAAGTGAGGTTGTACACCTTGTTCAAAATGCCGATGAGTTTAAGTGTGGGATAGATGCGGAAAATGTTATTAAGGTCTCACAGGATAATCACCTCCAGAAAGAAGAATTTAAAAATGTTGAACTTAACGATGAGAGAGATGTTAATCAGAGTGAGATACAGGAAATAAACGAACACATTGAAAGCATTAACCAGAGAGAAGTAAACATTAGCAATGAGATTACAACCTTAAATGACCAGCGTAAAGTTTTGGAAGAGCAGGTTGTCGTTTTAGATAATGACAGGGTCAATCAGGAATCCAGTAAGGTTGACGTACAAAATGAAATTACGGAACTTAAGATCGTGTTGGCACAAAAAGAAGAAAGAAAAGATAATGTCATCGCATCTCTTGGGAAATTAAATAAGGAACTGCACGAGAACAAAGAAGAACTTACCGTCGCCTATAGCGAGATAAAGAATTGCCGGGAAAAAACGGTTGTAAGTGAAAACATGATTACCGATCTGAATAAAATGCTTGAGGACCTTCAGGTCGAAAAGGTTGCATTGGATGAAGAAAGCACGAGATTGAAGGAAGAGCAAAATATTTGTAGCGGGCAACTGACTGAAAAAAGCAGGCAAGTAGATGAGTATGATGAAGAACATAAAGGCCGTGAGCATGTAATAAATGAACTGCGGTTGAAGGAGAATGAATTTAAAATAAAAATTACCGATCTGGAAGAAAGAATACATGATGATTATCAGGTTGAACTTTCTGCGTTTGCGATGGAGCATGGAGAAGAAGATGCCGAGTCTCTGGATTGGGAGAATGTATCACGGGAAATTGATGAGCTAAGAGGCAAAGTTGATAAAATGGGTAATGTGAATTTAGAAGCTATTCATGAGCAGGCAGAGCTTGAGGAGAGAGAGGCGCATCTTGCAGGCCAGATGGAAGACCTGCAGACGTCTGAAAAGGCTTTGACGGACATTATAAATAAGATAAACATTACAAGTCGGGAGTTATTTGAAACGACGTTTCAAGAAATAAGAAGCCACTTTCACGAATTATTTAGGAAATTGTTTGGTGGCGGCAGGGCGGACATTATCTTGGAGGAGGGTGTTGATATTCTGGATGCAGGTATCGACATAATTGCTCAACCTCCCGGAAAAGATCTTAAATCAATTATGCTTTTTTCAGGTGGCGAAAAGGTTATGACGACTATTGCTCTCCTATTTGCCATCTTTCAATCCAAACCGAGTCCATTCTGTATACTTGATGAGGTTGATGCCGCTCTGGACGAAAATAACATTAAGCGTTTTATTCAGATACTCAAGGAATATGCAACAGTATCACAATTTGTTGTTATAACACACAGTAAGCAGACTATGAGTGTGGCAGATGTTCTTTATGGTGTTACCATGGAGGAGGCGGGAGTATCAAAGAAGATATCTGTCAAGTTTGAAGAAGTAGAGCGACAGGTGGCATAATCGATGTTAAAATACGTAAAACTGATCTCAATTCTCTAATTAATTCCTTCTTTATTACCATAGCGGCTTTGCATGATTATTATTTGTATTAGTTTGAAAATGTCAAATAATGGACTTCAAGGATCAAATTAAAATTCATTGATAATTTTCTAAAAATGGCTATTTTGCTAATCTCATTCTTCATTTTTACCACTTTCGTTTTCTGCAACATCCGAGTTAGGGCCGCTTGTGAATCATAAAGGGGAAAATTTTAGGGGGGGGGGGAGAAAGTGCGCCCTGAAGGATTCGAACCTTCGACCCACTGATTAAGAGGTATGTGGAAATGGCGTGAAGGTTTTTTGGTTTGTTTTGTAGTATTTTGATTTATTGGGGTTTACGGCCAAAATGGAGAGATTTACAAACTCTTTGTTTTGGCCTTTTTTGATAATTGAGTTCACATTTAGTTCACACCCAGACCCTTATGATTTGTAAATAGGGGATTTTCTAAAAACTGTCATATTGCGTGCTATTTGCATGAGTAATTATGCTGAATCAAGTTCTTTTGGCTGTGTCGCTCCACAAAACTCCTCGATGATACTTTGAATAGGAAATCATTTGTATTTAAGCTTGAAACTGGTATTGCCCGGAGATACTCATTATTTATAAAATGATAGAGTAACTCCTTCTTATATTCGTATTGATAGCGTTATATGTGTACCTTTCTTGCCATTATATTTCTTTATAGTTCCACCACAGATACCTAGAAAAAAGGTAACTGTTAGCTTATGGATTCTTTGTATAAAAAAGCTTCCGTATTGTTTGGTTTTTCTTGTTTGGGCCGAAGATACCGATTTATAATAAGGCCTACAGTAACTTCTTGTTTACTCCGGAAGAATATTATTTTAAACATTCCCGTGTGCCCTTGCCTGTTTGGTTATAGTTATTGTGGAACAGATACCCATTAATATAAAATTGCCTGGGTAACTGTTCGTTATCAGTACTTTGTACAAAAGTTAGGATGATGGCTTTATATTGCTGTTTGTTTTTTTATTTTGTATAATAACCGCTCTGTTAGTGTTCAATAAGGGCGTAATAAAATTAAAAAGCCATGGCATACATAATAGAATTTGCAGATTGTGTAAAAAAGCATTTTAAAAGCTTGACCGCAAATCAACGTTCTACAATAATAGATTCTATAGAAAAACAACTTATCCATGAACCATTAAAAGAAACACGAAATAGAAAACCTCTACGCCCCAATCCAATCGCTCCTTGGGAGTTACGGATCGGCAATCTACGAGCGTTCTATGATGTAACATTAGAAAACGCAAATATTGTCAAAATTCTTGCTGTGGGGTATAAAGAGGGAAATACATTATTTATTGCTGGAAAGGCGGTGAAGTTGTGAAAACCATAGAAATAGAAAAAGCATCAAAACCATTATCCGAATATGCGAAGGAAATAGGTAATGAAATACTTGTGTTGACATCTAATGAAAAACCTGTAGCTGCAATAGTATCCCTGAAGGATGTAGATATGGAATCACTATCATTGAGCACAAATCCAGATTTTATGGAAATCATTAAAAAATCTAGAGAGGATTTTAAGCTGGGGAAAAAATTGTCATTAAATAAGATGAAAGAAGAATTAAAGAAAATGTAATCAAAAGCATATAATTTGCAATCATACAGACTGTTTTTGGATCATTATTATTATCAGAAAGAATCAAAATCACCCGGCAGTATCGCTACACAAACCTCCCCGATGATACCTTTGAATAAAAGGTAACATCTCATTTATAGACAAGTTCAATATTTTTACGCATAGCTTTTTACCATTATATTTCTTTGATAATTCCACCACAGATCCTTGAAAAAAGTAACTGTTAGTTTATGGATTCATTGAATATAAAATCTCCCGTATTGGTTGGTTATTATTGGTTGAGCCAAAGATACCGATTTAAAATAGAGATTACGGTAACTTCTTGTTTACTCCAGAAGAATATTATTTTAAACTTTCCCGTGCATCCTTGCCAGTAATGGTTTTAGTTATTGTGCCACAGATACCCATTAAAATAAAATGACAGGGTAACTGTTCTATTCTTAATTCTGTGTAAAATGTAAGGATTGTGCATTCTATCTTTTGAGTCGCTTTGCTTACATTCTAAAATACATTGTATTGAATGTTATGTGAGGTTCCTAGTTTCACAGTGTCCACCGCCTTCCCCCACCCAAAACACCCACCCTCTCGGTTGTTATCCAACCTTTTCACCGTATTCTATATCGTTATGCTATCAATGTTTATTCTTTTTAGTGGTGGGTGTTTTAGGTGAGTCGGCTAGGGTTTCATAAAAGGCTTCCTTTAATGAAAACCTGAATTTGTTTATCTGGCCCTTAAGGCGTTAATTGATAATAAAAGCGTTATCAAATAACTGGGCCAGGTCTCTCCGCAAATCACAATTTCGCTCCTCTACATTGCAAAGTGCTGAGCTTATAGTTAGAAGAATAAGGCATCTGTTTTTAGACCTGTTCCGTTACACTCCACAAGTCTAAAAACAGACCAAAAAGTATATAAGGTGAGCCAGGCAATTACAGTATTTGTAAGTGGTGAAGCTCCGTGTGGGGGGAGGCATTTTTTTCTTACTACCCCGACAAACAACACGTCGGGCGAGTTCATAAAAAACCGTGTCGAATCGCTCGGCTCTTTACGGCAGAAATTTGGAGCCTCAATTTCTCCAAATTCCTGCCTAAGCCTCGCTGTCTGATAATTCGCTCATTATCATACCTAGACTCTTGCCTTTCCCCACACTATGCCCTTCTGGTTAACATAATGTCCTTTATATTACCTTCACCACATACATACGCTGTAATTGACTGCTTGTGTTTTATTTCCGGCTAGCACCTTATGCCTGCATGCGTAGCACGCTTAAAAGCTATGTTCGCGTCACTCACACTATGCTTGCTTACGCATCGCACACCGCGCCACCATCCCCCACCCAGTAGAAAACCCACCCTTTTGGTTTATGTCCGGAAGTGTATGTATTCTCTTTATTCATTATCTCTATATATGTAAGTTCTGATTTTTTTGTGGTGGGTTATGTGTGTAGTCGTCGGCTTATTTCCGGCTAAAGCCTCAAATAGTTGACGCCAGACAGACATTACTGTCGCATCCAGGCAAACCTCCTGATTCTATAATCATTTACCTTGATAGTCTATAGATTTCGTATAAAAACTGGAGGTTTAATTGTCGCTCATCAAAGGGCCAAGTGCTGATGTTTTTAGTCGAGGAACAGATATGGACACGGTTGTATTAAAAAAACTCTCAGCAATCCATTAATAAGGATTAGAAGCTTATGAAATCAAGGTGATCTCCAACGGATAACAACTTTACGCCGCTAGGCAAGTTCTCATGCAATAATTTGTTAACTGTTATTTTCACCACGTACCTCACGTTGATATTTCATTATCTGAAAGACATGATCATCGTTCTGGTTTCCTCTGTACCAATGGTATACATAAACACCCTTCATTAAGTAAACCTTTATTCCATTCTCCAAGCACTGTAAATGAAAATCATTGTCTACGCCAAAAAAACCATCTTTGAACTTTATTCGTTGCCATACCTTTTTACTCACTAACAAAAGCACACCGCTAAGCAAATTTGACTTATCCATTGACACCACACTAAGCGCATGCTTTCTTTGAAGTTCTGCCCCAATCTTCCTATGATACAATATATCATGATTGTGATGATGCATACTGAGATATGCACGGTGTCTTGTCTTTTGTTCTTCTTTTGACAAACCTTCAAGATTGCATTTATAATCTACTACTTGATTGGGATTACCTAATCGGTTTGTCATAGCTGCGAAGCAACCAGTTTCTGGATATTTTTTTATAATTGTCTCCAGTTGTTGATACCAATCAATTGTTGTAAACATTGCATCATGATCGATAAAACATGCCCAGTCATCAAGCTCTAATTTTTTAATAAAATTATTGTAAGCCCAACCAATATTAAATTGTTTTGCCTTTGGAGCATATGGAATGTGAGTGTATATCATATTTAATTAAATCAAGTCTTTCCAATAGTAGATTTTTGACTGGAAAAGATATTCTATTTTCTCCCCCAGATTGGCAATCAGGTCCAAGATAGAAACATATGGTGTAAATGCACCATATAATTGAGTGTATCTCGCCATTTCATACTTAATATAATATGTCTTTATACCTTGAGTCTCTAATAGTTCATGGTCTAAATATCTATCTCCAACTTTCTGATCGCCCGAACCACAAATGTAATGATTACTATTCAGCTTTTTCGCAACTTCAATAATACGTAATGATTTTGACTGTGTTAGATTTAGCTCTGATCCCCTCATGAACTTTCGTTGTCGGTCAAGTTTGTAGTATTTGCAAACAGTTTGTATACTCGATATTGCGAGATCGCTAATTTTTTCCCATTCATAAGCATACACTTCACTCACAAGCTGAATCATTTCGTTCTTGAAAGGCGCCTTGCGGTAAATATTCTCAAGGCAAATTAGATGTTCTCTTTTCCATTCCTGCCTATTATCAATGTAGACATGTTCTATTTTATCCTTGCTAGACCTTTTACGAATCGGTACTGTAAGCCATTTTTTATCTTCTCTTGATTTTATCGTAGTACGGTTTATGAAATATCCCTTTTTGTATTGTACTGCATCTCCATGCACAAAAATATCTGCCATTGCAATCTTTTCGAATTCTCCGAACCATGGGAATAGCATTGGTTGTGAAATAGCTATTTTTTTAATCATTAGATAATGGATTTGACTTTTTCTTCCAGAATATTAGCCATTCTAAAAAAGCCTAGATCATTTGGGTGACTACCATCCACTGTCCCTTCTCCATCCTGGCCGAGTAGTTGATCACCTTCCAGATAATGTATATGATCACCATACTCCTCACGCAAATATTGGAAAATTTGCTTAATTGAAGTTCTACTTTTATAGTTTCTTTGCCTGAAGTAAGTGATGGCCCAGGCATAAGAATATGTCCTGTCTTCAACTACTAGAATAGGAGTATTAGGTTTGAGTTGTATTAATTTATCAAAGAATTTACGACCTCTATCTTTAATGAGATCAAATTCCATATTTGGCAAACAGTCAATGATATATAGAGAACAATCAATTTCCGCAATGAGTTCCGCAATCGGAATTTCCATTTTTCCTCTGCCCGAAAATCCTAAGTTGATCACTTCGTATCCTATTCTTCTACCTATAATCGAAGAATGGCAACTTCCTGCTCGTGAGGCAGCAATACCATGAACTATGGATGTGCCGTAGTAGACAATAGGCTTTTTCTTTGAAAACTCAGCAAACTTGAAATCTGCCACCTCATCTACACCAATAAAAAGAGAATTGACCACATTTAATAATGGTAAGTATAGGACGTACTTTCGAGGTTTTGAATCCAATCCATAATTGATACAAACTTCATTCAATCCTCTTTTATGTGGAATACCGATACCAACCCATTTCCATTGACCGTCTGTGTCTTGTCCATAAAAATCCAATCCACTGGCCGATGTTGCAGGCATATGCGGATATCCCAAAGTTTCTCCATTTAGGATCCATTTGGCATAAAAAAAAGTAGAATTAGATTCAAAACAGATAAAAAGTCCGGCAGATTGTTGACTTAGCTCCCAAACGTCTACAGATAGAACATTTTTCGATCTACTTGGAAACCTTGAATATGGTGTGTGAGTATCACTCCAACCTCTGGCTAATATTTTACCTTCCGTGTTAATCCATTTGATATTTGGTTCCATTATGTTTCCTATGTTGTAATTTTAGGGCTCTTTATAAAAATATTTTGAGCATTTTTGGCAACAAATATATTTATTTGGGAGTTAATTCTTCAGGATTTTATCAAAGCAAAAGCCTTAACTCCGCTTCTGACTCGTTCGGGTTAGGAGATTCAAGTCAATTATTCAATACAAAGTTGTTCAATATTTTTTATCTATTAACTTTCATGTTAAAAATTAATAACTGATAGAAAGAGGGCATATACTCTATTTCCATTTCCTTGACTTCATACGGATAACGATTAATTATATTTACTGGAAGAATCTTAAGAAAATTTTCGTCAATAGGAAACAAAAAAGTTCTTGCGAACAAAAGTTTTTAAATACGATTGATTTCAAGCATTAGATTGTCATATACTTTATTTAAATCAGCCCCGATTTTAACGGAATTTATCATATCAGTAAGTGCATTAAGTACTATGGTATACATGGCATCTCTGAAATATATCTCTTTAGAATTTTTGCTCTTTAGGATTTTTATAGAATTTTCACTTATTTTTTTCATGAGATCCTTGATTTGTGCAACATCTTGATCTACATAGATCGCTTTGAAAAACGGAAATTGTCCTTTAATCAGATTATAATTATATAGAGCAAAATGCAACTGAGTACCTGAGTAAATTCTTACCGATTGTAAAAATAGTTCAAAATCTCTAACACTTAACTGCTTGAGTAAGTCCAAGCTTTGTAATAAACCTTCAATGGTCTCGTATGGATTAAAAATAATAAACCCAAGGAGATACTCTATACTCAAGGAATCTAGTATGTTAAGCTTTTCTTTAATGAGTTTTGGATTGTAACCTTTTCGGAAATATTTAAGGGTGTTTTCAGAGCCACTTTCAACTCCAACAAATACTTTGTTCAAGCCAGATTTTTTCAGCAATTCAAAATGGTTCAAGTCTATACTATCTATTCGACAATCAATCATATATTGAATTGATAAATTCCTACTTATCATTTCTTCAGCAATCGTTAAAGCATGCTCTGCACCATCTTTTCCTTTAGCGAGGTAAAGATCATCTACTATTGACAAATACTTGACTTTGTAATTTTTTGAGAGGATTTCCATTTCGTCAACTACCTTTGAAGCGGATCTTTTCCGCCAAACGTTGCTCCCACGTATTCCTTCACGAATTGCTACCATACCAGTCGTGCAAAATGAACATTGATAGGGACATCCACGTTTAGTATAAATACTTGGGGAGAAGTGTAACCGTTTTACTTTACCCAAATCATCTCGATCAACCCACGGGAGGTCATCGAGATTTTGGATCGGAAGCCTGGATTTATTGGATATTATTTCACCTGTACTTTCGAGTCTAAAAGTTAAGCCATCAATCGCCTTAAGATCACTACTTTTTTCAAGACTAGAAGCAAGTTTGACTATAGTGTGCTCTCCCTCACCTCGGATAACAGAATCAAAATCTTTATACTTTTTAAGTAGAAGTTCATGGTTTAACGTGGCAAAATCATGTCCAAGTGTAATATGTTTTGTAAACCCTTTTTCTCTTATCTTGTTTGCTAGCCAATAAACTTCTGCGAAAACATCTTGTGGACCAGTAAAACCAATTAAATCAAATTCGTTTTCAGCAACCGTTGATAACGTTTCATAAAGAGTTGTGTGACGTTCAAGACAAGCATTGATGATATCCACACTATGATGATGTTGTAATAGATTACTTTTAAGACTCTGTAATCCAAGGTGTTCACCTGGAAAGGTAGTAAACCCTTTTTTGCCTCGATCAGATAGCCATAGTCTTTCATAATATGGGGTTACAGGATAATTCAAATCCAATTTAGTTAAACTGGCATGATCAAATCCTCGATATAAGGTGGGTGGATTGATAAGTAAGATATTCATAAACGTTTTTTTGAATTGGTTTCACGACCGAACAAAGAAGGACACAATACATTGCTTCCCACATTCTACGACAAAGCCTAATTGATGGCAATATTCAAGCAAAAAAATATAATAAATCAGAGAATATTTTTTTGTCCTTGACTTACCAAATATATGATTTGATTTGACAATTATCTGATAGGGGCGTCTTATATTAATGGGGCTAGATTTTCCTGCAAATACTTCAGGATGTTTATTCATTAAAAGTACAGTCATCCTTCCTGATTTGAATGATTTTTGAAGAGCATCCTTAAAGGATTTAGTATGGTGATGACGAATTTTCAAATTCGGAAGATATACACAAGTGCTACCAGATTTTAATATTCTATAAGTCAATTCTTTATCGTGCATTGAAACAAAGGTTTCATCAAAACCGTTTAGTCGGTCTAGGATATGCTTTCGTATTGCGGAATTACCACCTGAAATATTATTTGTAAAATGATAATTTTTTTGGTAATACAAACCAAAATCTTTTGCAATAGATTTTGACATCATTTCTGATTTAATATCATTAAATCTAATGTTGTAAAAGTTTTGCCTAAATACCGACAAAGGATGCAATAAATCATAAGCTTCGATATGGCCTGTTACTGCTGTGATGGATAAATTTGACGTAAAAAACTCCTTAATGGAATGTACCCAATTATGACAAGGTACTGCGTCATCATCAAGAAACCCTATTATTTTGGAGTGAGCTTTCTCAAGTCCAAAATTTCGAGCATGCACCGCACCTTTCCTTCCCTTTGGTAAGTATATTAATGTGATATCAATATTTCTTATTTGTGAAAGCAATTGGTTATAATTTGACAACGTTTTTTGGTTTGAGTGATCGTCCACAATAATTACTTGCACGTCTCTCTTCTTTTTTACTTGTATTTCAAGGGCATCGATACAGTCTTTCAGTAAAAAGGCTCTATTCTTTGTCGGTATAATAATACTCATTGAATAATGCATGATACATTAACCTCCCTATAACAATTATATGTCTGTAAGAATGCTCTTTATTTTTTAGAAGAGGATACTAAGAGGCATACTACTACCTTATTTACCGCAGAACCGCTTATCTCTACATACATATGTTATACTCAAAATGTGTTACTATAACTTCCTTTGGTCCTCATCAATCCAATCACTTATTTGGCTAATGGAAGATTCTATGTCATCTATTTTTGATTCAGCCTCTGAAAGCCACTCTGAAAAGATACCTTCCCATTTGCTACTAGTTGTTTCACGAATTTTACTTCTTATCTCACGTGCGCGTTCTTGCTGCCTTTCCAGCGCATTAGTAGCTTTTCTTAAACGCTCCTTGTTCTTTTCAATATTACGTTCTACTCTCGCTATGTATCCAGAATGATTTCTTTCTCTTTCATGGTTTCTTGTCTCCCAGGCTTCTTTATGCTGTTGCCAGAACAGGTCGTGACTCTCTTTTATTTCCTGAATTCGTTCATAACACTCTTGTTTGTGTTCTCCGATCATTTGATGCTTTAATTCACTTAACTTGCGCATGGCATCCCCTAAGTATCGCTGCCATGCTTTCACTTGCTCAACTCTTGTTTTATCAAAGAAGAACAACATATCCACGAATGGTGAATATTTAATACCATTGCACATTGATATAATTGTGCTTTTGTTTTGGGCTGACCAATTTCGCAATGCCTCATGTTCGGCATCCCCTCTTCTTGAGGCTTCATTTCTCAAGCGGTTAAAACGATCCCAAGCTTCTTGTCTAAGACTGCCTGTAGGATATTGGACTTTAGAATTAAATCCTTGTTGTACCTTAGATGCATAGTCCCAAAATTCTTTCCAGTTGCTACGTGTTGTACCGAAATTAAATAATGAGGACTGATCTCTGGGCAATAAAGATCCGAGACGGTCAATCATTGAATCCAAACATTGATAATCCATATTTTTAAACCTAACAATAATATTACAAGATAAAGTTTATATTGAAGTTTCTTCTTTTGGCATAATTTTTTTAGGGTCCGTAACACTCTCATCTCTCTAACAGGAAGATCCTTCGACTTTTATAGGAGGGAACCTCCGGCTTATCCTTCTTTCGAATAAGCTATCATTAGTCATCCCTACTCTGGTCTGCGTGTCTATCCAACGGTAATTGCTACATAATCTTTTGCCGTTCTCGCTCATAAATTTTAATCTCCACTATTAGTTTCATATATTTATTCGAGACATTTATGAATTTTTTTCAAAAAAAATATTAATGTACTTAAATCCTTGCCAAGTTAGATTCCATTTAAGATAACTTTTCAACATCCCAAATTGTGGTATAGTTTCTTGATAGCCTGAATGAATTATAAATGAAATGGGAAAACTTTTTTATCCCGTTATTATTGTGTAAGCTTCTTACTCAAATACCATACCAACAGCTATGATGTTTTCTTCTCTTTTAATCAAAGCCCTTTATATTGGCCTTATAATATGATATTCTGCTGTGAATAAAAAAATATTGTGGACAAAAATAGTTGCTGATTTAAGATTGAATGTGATAGGGCTATCACATGGTTGTGATGAAATTATCACAAAGGTATAAATTGTCGTTTGCTATCTGGAAATTATACTAATATTCGTAACATTAGCATTTAGATGGTGTTATAACAATAAATTGGTTTTGTTAATTAAAAATTATATGTTCACTTGGTAAAGGCATATAATTTGCTATTCATACTTAAGGCGTTGTTCTAATATTTAACTGAACTTATATTAATGGAAAATTCTACAAAAAATAAGCTGCTTAATATTAAAGGTTTGAGTGTTCACTTTAATCTTAAAGGACAGGGAGTGTTACATGCCGTTGATGGTATTGACTTGGACATTCAACAAGGTGAAATCTTGGGGCTTGTGGGAGAGTCCGGTTGTGGGAAAACAGTTACGACATTATCACTTTTGCGCCTGATTGATCCACCTGGTTATATCAGTAACGGGCAACTTAATTGGGAAGGGAAAGACTTGTTAAATCTAAATCACAAAGAGATGCGTCAAGTGCGTGGTAAGGAAATTGCGATGATTTTCCAGAATCCTCAATCTTCAATGAATCCGCTTTATTCTGTGGGCTCACAGTTAGTTTCTGTGATTAGATTACACCAGAAAATTTCTAAGGAAGAAGCTAGGAAGGAAGCAATACGTCTTTTACGTTTGGTAGAAATCCCTGATCCTGGCAGACGAATGAATGATTATCCGCACCAACTCAGTGGTGGGATGTGTCAACGTATCATGATCGCCATGGCACTATCTTGCAAACCCAAATTACTTGTAGCAGATGAACCTACTGCATCGCTCGATGTTACAATTCAGGCACAGATTATGGATTTGTTACTCGAAATTCGGGAGAAATTTCAGATGGCTATTTTATTGGTGTCTCATGACCTTGGCGTTATAGCAAAGATGTGTGATAGAATATCGGTAATGTATCTTGGCCGGATTGTCGAAAGCGCACCGGCAAAAAAGCTGTATAGTTCGCCGATGCATCCGTATACGCAGGCACTTCTTAAGTCTGTGCCATTACCGAAACCTGGGCATAATGATAAAATTGCAAAGCTTAAGGGTGATGTCCCAAGCCCTATGGATATTCCTTCCGGCTGCCGTTTCAGTTCACGCTGCCCCGAGGTCTTTGATCCATGCTCCAAGGTTGACCCAATGCTGCGGTCTGTAAACGGTGAAGATCATCAGGCAGCTTGTTTACTATATAAATAAGCCAAATAATTCTTCTTAGGAGAAAAAAATGAAAAATACTGAAAAACCGAAATTTAATGATCTTCCTGCGAAGGGAACTTATGAGAGACTTGCTGGGTATTTAGTTGATTCATTTAAAGAGGATAATTTGCCAGATTATGTTTATTATGATCTTGCACTGGCGGCAGGTGAGCTTATACAACCGATGCGTAAGTATGCTAAAACCCACCTGTCAATTGATCATTTAAAAAAACGTTTTGACGATAAACATAATAAAATTGGCAAATCAATTTTTGTGCTTCGCTTAATTCCATTCGGTATTGATGATGATAATTTTTACAATGAATTAAAAAAGATATTCTTGGATATAAAGCTTCCTGATAGTAATCAGTGGTTACATCAAAAGAAGCAATGTCTTTCTATAGTGCTGCCTTATTTTAAACAGTATAATTCTGACAAAGGAATTAAAGATGGAATGTATGAATATTTTGAGAGTACTCCTTCAGAGCATATTGAGACTATTTTACAATATTTAGGCGGAGTTGATAAATTTGCCGATGGTTTTATTAAAGCATTAAACGATAGCGAGAAGAGAGCGAAACATTGGGTATATATTTGGTGCTTCAAAGCTATATGCCAGGAAGGTTTGTTAGGTGATGAAGAAAAAAATCTACTGAAAGAGGTAATTAGAGAATATAGAAACAATAAAGGCACAAGTATTTCTGACTTTGAGAAGAAAATAATTGACCAGTTACTCCCATGAATATTAACAAAATAAATAAAAATACTGCTCTTGTTGAAGACAAATATTTAGTAGAGAATAAGAATACTTGTGCCAATAATATTACTCCAATTGACGTATGGTCAGATTTGATTCATTCAAATAAAGATGATGATACATACCGGAAATTCAGAAATATTTATAAGGCGATGCCTCTGTTTGGTGAAATTATTTTTAATAGCAATTGTAAATTTAATTGCCGTCATTGTATTTACAGTAGTGATTATAATAAATACAATTTAAACATATCTTCGGATCAATGGAAAAAGATTATTAAGAGTATTTATGACGATATTAGCATAAGAAAATTTGTTAATAGCGGACGTTCCGTGAATGACACAGTGATAGAGGTTTTAAGATGGATGCGAGAGTCATTTACAAACATTGAAATTGGAATGATTGATAACGGGATATCCATGCTTCCTTATCTCAATGTGTTGCCGGATTTACAACTTGACTGGATTGATATATCTATTGATGGGATGGAAAAAGAACATGATTTTCAGCGAAATCAAGTTGGTTCTTTTAAAAAAGTGTTAAGTACTGTTAGTTATTTAAAAGAAAAACATATTGTTCCTAAAATTAATATTTTAATTTGTTTAACAAAATCAAATAAAGATTCGGTGATTGATTTAATAAAGTTTATGAATGAAAAAGGATTCAAAAACTTTTTTATATCACCTATCACTGCATTCAGTGATTATGGTCCTACTGAAACATTGAAGGTTGTTGGCAGGGATTTTATAGATTTCATTAAAGATTTAATTGGTTCATTGCACATGTTGAAAGACACATGGATAGAACTTAATATATTTGATTTGGAATATATGAGGTATATAAAAGAATGCACCCATGAATTACAAATAAACCTCAAACCGGAATATGACCATTTGTCCTGGGACGCATCCGTACTGGATAATAATTTTTACATAAACTATTTCCCTTTGTCTCTTAATGGTATTCGGGAATTTGTTGTAAATAGTAATGGTGATTCAATATTTCCTTTGGTGATGCGGAAGGGTCTAATCCCTGAAAAAGAGGTAATAGGCAATTTGATTTCCCAAAGCCCTTTAGAAATTCTTAGAATTTTAAGAGATTTAAAACTCGACTTTTACTTGGACGCATTGTTTGAAGAAAAAAAAGTATTAGCATAAAATAAATATTGATTAATGTTTTTTGAATAATATTAAAATTAAGAAAGGAAGTTGAAAATGCCCGCAGGAAATTCTGGATCAGTAGGAAATGGAAAGGTTTTTAAGAAAACAGCCAATCCTAAATATCAAGAAACACTAATTGCAAAAAACTTTAATTTAGAGAAGGTATATCTTGGCGTTCTTGGTCTGTTTTGTAGAAAGGAGAAAACGTCTTGAAATATACAATTTTCATTAGGCTGTTTTTATGTTTTGGTTGTGTTTTTTTAATGTCTTGTTCTCGGAAAGTAGAAAAAACTACGAGCCAATTAATCATCGGGCAAGAGTCTGAACCCGAACGTCTGAGTCCGTTAACAATCAAAGACCCTCAAACATTTCGAATAGCCTGGCAAATTTATGAAGGCTTGTTGGGTTTGGACGTAAATGGTAAAATTGTTCCAAAGATAGCAGAAAGTTGGGAAACAGAGGATAACAAAACATGGATATTTCATATTCGAGAAGGTATTAAATTCCATACCTCGGAGATATTTGATACACCAGACAAAACACGTATTGTAACAGCTCACGATGTTCTTTATTCTTATACCCGTTTTTGTTCGTCAGAGGCTTACCCTTCATTTGTAATAACAGATTCAATAAAAGGAGCAAGTGAATATAATGCAAAGAAGGTAGATTCGGTAGAAGGATTAAAGGTAATTGATGATTATACTTTGCAAATTGAATTAAATAAACCAGAACCTTTTTTCATAAATAGAATAACAACACCCTGGATTGCAATATTTCCAAGAGAAGCTGAGAATGTTAAATTTAAGGATAAATGGGGCCTTCAAATAGCTGTGGGAACAGGGCCGTATCAGCTCATTTCAAAAACTGACAATGAAATTATTATGGGTAAGAATGCTGACTATTGGAATAAACAAAAAATGCCTAAAATAGAAAAGCTGATATTTCGTATTGTCAAAAATGATCAAGTACGTTTTATGGGATTAACCGAAAATAAAATAGATTTAATGGTGTTGCCAAATAAATTATTTTCAGTAGTTTTTGATAGTGAGAGAAGATTAAACGATAAATACAGAAAAGGCTTTAATCTTAAGACGATTAGTACTTTTAATACTCATACTATAGGAACAAATATTAAGAAAATACCAGATGTTCACTTAAGAAGGGCCATGTTCTATGGCACAAATAGACACGAAATGGTTGAAAAGACTTTATACGGCTATGGTGATGTTATGGGAGGAATTACTCCGCCCGGAATGAATGGTTACATGCCTCTTTTTGAAAATATATTTAATCCTGAAAAGGCAAGAGAGGAATTGAAACTATCACATTACGATGGCAAGGAAATAGAACTGTTGGTTCATGATTTAGCAAACAGTGAAGAAATTGGCCAAATTTTCCAGAAACAAATGAGGAATATTGGGATCAATATCAGCCTTACCAAATTAGATTATAATAGTAATATCGTAAGAATGGTGAAAGGAGAGGCAGCACTTTTCAGCATGTTTTTCGAGTTTGTATTTTCATCTCCAGAACCGCTCCTTATAAATTTATTTACAACAGCGAAGATTCCGGTACCTAATTTCTGGCAATATTCTAATAAGAATATTGATAAAAAATTGGAAGAATTACGATATTCAAGCGATAGGCAAGAGTCTGTGGCTATCTGTGCCGATATAGAAAAAGAAATTATGCAGGACGCCCCTGCAGTGTTTCTTTACAGACAAAAATATATTGTAATGTTTTCAAATAAATTTAGAAATTTGAAGGTAAACGCACACAATCATTATATGTTTGAAGAATTGGAAATGGCAGAATAAATGTTCTATGTTAAAAGAATTACCTATTATATTTCTATTCTAGTAGGAGTTATCCTTTTCTCGTTTATCATTTTTCATGCTATACCATCTGACCCTGCAAGGATAATTCTCGGCCCTAATGCCGGTGAACAACAGGTAGAAACTCTCAGAAAAGAGTTAGGTCTCGACAAACCTCTTCAACAGCAACTAACAAGATATGTTTCAAGGGTTATCCTGCTTGATTTCGGAAAATCCTACACGGATAACCGCTCTGTCTATCACGAGGTCTTTCAAAAGTTTCAAATCTCTTTAGTCCTGGTTACTCTAACTCTTTTCTTTACGTTTTTTTACACATTATTTGTTATATCGAGTTCTAAAAACATAAACCGTGGAATTGAAATAGTAAACTTCATGCTTGTCTCTACACCTACTTTTTTCAGCGGTATTATTATTGCCATCCTGACCTTTCTTTTCTACCCTTTTACCTCCTTTTCCGGTGAATTTCAATCAACTGCCGATGTTTTGTATATGCTGCCTCCTGCATTAGTTCTGGCGCTTTATCCTATGGCTATACTGGCAAGAATTTTAAAACAGGAAATGGAGAAATTAAATGACAGTCCTTTCGTAGTCTGCGCCCGCGCGCAAGGGTTGTCAGAATTAAGAATCCGATTTGAACATATACTTAAAAATGCCCTGATTCCGTTGCTTGCTGCTCTCTCAAACCAACTTCCCATGCTTTTTACCGGTGCATTCATTGTAGAAATTATTTTCTCTTTGCCCGGTATTGGTTCTTTATTGATAAAATCCATTTTGCAAAAAGATTTTCCCATGCTGGAATGTATCATAATTCTTAACGGAATTGTCTTTGTCCTAATTAATTTAATATTCGAAACCATATATCCAGTTATAGATCGAAGGATAACAAAACAGTATGCACAAAAATAAGTTTATTATAAAAAATGGTATTTTTTTATTTGTTTTATTTTTGATCAGTTCTTTGCTTCCATACATCTCATCTCATGATCCCCTGGCAATAGACCTGGATAGCAAACTGGTGGAACCATCTCAACAACATTTATTGGGGACAGATGAATTGGGTAGAGATGTTTTCAGCAGAGTGACTAATGGATTTTCTACAACTATGCGTGTTGCTCTCCTAGCTATGTTAGCATCACTTGTAGTTGGTATTTTCCTTGGCGGCATTGCGGGATATTTCTATGGTACCTGGGTAGATTTGATCTTTAACTGGATAGTTAGTCTGATCTTTTCCCTGCCATTTCTGTTGATTATGGCTTCGGTTATGAGCATTATCAAGCCCAACATTGTCAATGCATATATTATACTATCATGTATTATCTGGGTAGGCCCTGCCAGAATTACGAGGGCAGAGGTGATAAAAACAAAAAACCTTGACCATATTCTGGCCGCAAGAGCTTTTGGGATCCCTGAGTGGCGGATCCTACTGTTCATAATAATGCCAGCTACTGTAGAATCCTCGTTTACCTTTTCCATAAGTTACTTGCCAGAGATTATCGGGCTGGAAGCAGGATTGTCTTTTCTTGGATTAGGGGTTCAGCCTCCGTATCCGGGACTGGGCAAGATGATATTTGACGGTCTGAACTACATATATTCGTCATGGTGGCTTGTGCTTTTCCCTGCAATGGCACTGTTCCTGGCAGTCATGTCAATTAATTTGTTTATGGCATGGAGTAAAAGGGATAAACCTGATATAGCATAAACCAGTATGATAAAGGATTCAAAATGAATAATGAGCAGAGACTTTACCATCACAGGATTTACCAAATAAATCAAAAACTTGAAGAATTTAAGAAGGTGTGTGGAATTGAGGAGATGCTTGTCTCTTTTAATATTTTAAACCCTTATAATCGTAAATTTAACTGGCTTGTTGTGAATGATGAGAGATGGACCTTTGAAAATGAAAATAAATACATAATTAACAACATCAGTAAATGTATTAATTCATATAATGATGAATGGACGGAATTGTTGGACGAACTGGATAATAAGGGAATCGCAGATAGTATAAAATATTTTAGGAAGAATGTAGATGATAAAAGAAAATGGACAGAAGAAGAAAGTAAAGATTTTCATTTTCATTTATTGAATTTATACCAATATTATCCGCATGAAGAAGATGTTGGTATTGATGGAGTCGTTTATCGTAATTATAAAAATAGAAGAAAAAAACTACTTTACACCAAAGGTGAGTTACTTACTGAGGAGCGTTTTAAAGATAACTATCGTATTTATCCATGGATTGACATGACCTTTGTTTATGAGTCTGAAGTAAAGATCAGAAGCTTATCTTCACAGGAACAACTGTCTGGTGGTTCTCAAAAAGATATAGAGTATACGGAAGCAACATTTAAGGAAGAGATCGACAAATTAAAAAAATTCAAAATAACTAATGTATCATCAAAGTATATAACATATTTCAATTACATCTTTTTTAATAACATTTTTAAATATCTTTGGAAAATATTTTAATTCACAAAATTCAAAGATATTATTTTTATTGTTCTTTATAAATGGATGTATTATTACTTTAGTAATATTTTCATCTCTAATATATTGTTTTATATCACTAGGTATGAACTCTATAATAGACATTATATTATTAATTATACTTAATTAAACATCTCTTATATCATACAATTCTTTAATCAAATTTTATTCATCAACACATTATTATCATCATCGTCAAGAAAGTAACCATGTTTTAGATAACTCTCTTTATTGGACATAATATTATTAGTATCATAGTAATTAAAATCAATATGAAACATAAATTTATTACAAATAATAAAAATTGAAAATCTCAAATTATATATCAAATATCTATTATAAATTAATAAAACATTATGAGTAATATTTCATCCATATTAAATCTATTTAAACCTGATGACAAT
>Ga0209045_1000994_pt1 | contig 28588 bp, 13 predicted proteins | sample SaaInlLV_10m_DNA_4_FD_184664 | JGI IMG/M metagenome (GOLD analysis project Ga0209045, IMG submission 184664) | Marine microbial communities from expanding oxygen minimum zones in the Saanich Inlet - Saanich Inlet SI072_LV_200m_DNA (SPAdes) (version 2) | ecosystem: Environmental > Aquatic >...
AGGTCTGTCAATGTCATTCTCTTCAACATATTGGGCAATTAAGGCTAGGAATTTTTTTCCATAGCGAATTGCTTTGGTAGCTGAAACACCCACAATTTGACTTAATTCCTCATCAGTAATTGGGTATTTTATGGACATTTCCTCCAAAGAAGGATCCTGAAAAACGACATAAGGAGGAACATTCAATTCTTTGGAGATAGATTTTCGAACATCTTTCAATAAGGCAAACAATGTAGCATCATATCCTCCGCTACCCATTTTCACATCATCTTCATCATCAACTGCGGCTTCAAACTCATTGTCGAGAGCAACCATGATTTCGTAAGGTTGTGTTATGTATTGATTCCCTTTTTCTGTAACCGTATAGGTGCCAAGGGTTTCAATGTGTTGCTCTACCAATTCTTCTACATCAGCTTTCCTTAGAATGGATTTCCAATAATTGTAACTTTTGTCCTTACCTATTCCAAATTCGTCTATTTTGTGATGTCCATAGGATGTAATTGCCTGATTAGCTTCACCGACAATTATATTGACAATATGATCTAAAACAAATTCACCATCCAGATCATTGATCAATTTCAAAATAGTTTGAACGAATGTACTGCTTTCAATTTTTTCTTTTGGATGGCGACAATTGCTACACATTTTGTTGTTTTCGCAATCATCTAACTCATATTTTTCTCCAAAATAATGTAACAATGCTTCTCTGCGGCAATTGGCATTTTCAGAAAAAGCAGCCATGTGTTTTAGCAGTTGATTTGCTTTTTCTCTTTCATAATATTGCTTGTCGCGATATAGTTTTTCAAGTTTCAACAAATCGTTGAAATTGTAATATAAGATACAATCTGATACCAGTCCATCTCTTCCTGCGCGTCCTGTTTCCTGATAATAACTTTCTACACTTTTTGGCACATTGTAGTGTATGACATATCGAACATCTGGTTTATCAATGCCCATTCCAAAAGCAATAGTAGCGCATATAACGTCTACATCCTCCATAAGAAATAAGTCCTGATTTTTATTTCTTAAAGAGCTCTCCATTCCTGCATGGTATTCAATGGCCTTAATGCCATTAATACGTAAAGACTCTGCCAGTTCTTCTACTTTCTTTCTGGTCAAACAATAAATAATTCCGGATTTTCCTAAATTCCCTTTGATATAAGAAATTATATCCTTGACAGCGTGTTTGTTTGAAGGTTTGGGTCGTACTTCATAATATAAGTTTGGCCGATCGAAAGATGAAGTAAAGGAATTGGCATCTTCCATATCCAAATTTTTCAGGATATCGTCCTGAACTTTTGGTGTAGCTGAAGCAGTTAGCGCAATAATTGGTAAAGGACCTATTTCATCAACAACAGCTTTTATTTTTCTGTATTCTGGTCGGAAATCATGTCCCCATTCTGAAATACAATGTGCTTCATCAATAGCGATAATAGAAACCTTAATTCTTTTTAGAAATTCAACCGTTCTTTCTTTATTGAAAGTTTCAGGAGCTACATAAAGCATCTTGGTGTTTCCTGAAAGAACATCTTCGCGCACAATTTCAACTTCTTTTTTTGTCAAGGAAGAATTTAAGAAATGCGCCAAACCTCTTTTTGCACCGAAAGTTCTGATCAGGTCAACCTGATTTTTCATTAAAGCAATCAAAGGAGAAATTATGATCGTTATTCCTTCGCTCATAACAGCAGGAAGCTGATAGCACAAACTCTTACCTCCACCTGTTGGCATAATAACAAAAGTGTTATTCCCCTCCATTATGCTAACAATTACTTTCTTCTGATTCCCTTTGAAAGAATCAAATCCAAAGAACTGTTTTAATTTATTCGATATTTGTTGATCTAATGTACTCACTTAGCAATTTAATTTCAATATTCACTCTGATTCTCTGAGAACTAATTTAGCGCTTTTTATTGGATGCTGAAAGAAAATATAATGCCAATTGTAATTAGTTGTGTATGAATGATTTAGTGGGGTAAGAATAACTGTACCCGGAGCCGGGGTCGAACCGGCACTCCATAAGGAACTGGTTTTTGAGACCAGCGCGTCTACCAATTCCGCCATCCGGGCAAGTTTATATCTGTTTATTTGTTTAGTCCGCTTATTCATTCCCTAAATTATTGGTAGTCAGGATCGAAATAAGACCAACTCTTTTCTTAGTAATCATGTAAAAGTTATCAAAACTAAGTAATTGTAACTTGCTACACTCAATTATTAAGCAGTGCAAAAGTATATTTTTTTGGATAAGAACAAACAAAAAAAATCTGCAATTTTTAATAAGGGTCCTAAAAAGTGGTTTCACCGATATCCTTCCTTGTATTTTATTAGTTAATTCGATAGTATTTCCTAATTAATTCTTTTGCTTCTGACATGGGAATACGTTCTGTTTTATAATAACAGGTAAGAAATGCATCCTTGTATCCTAACGACCTGATTTCCAGTTTGTAATTTGTTGCACTTGTGATTGTAAATTGTTGACCAATGGTGTATTTGTATAGCATGTCCGGTGGCCATTGTTCTTCGCTTATTTTCTGAGGATCAAGCTTTTCTGTAAAGATTTTATGATATTTCGTAATGTGGTTTTTATAAGCACCTATTTGCACTTTAAAATGAAGTTCATCAATCGAAGCGTTAAAAAGTTGACTTTCAGATAGTTCATTGGAAGAATTGGCTGTACTATTATCAGTTGTTGTAGATTTATTTTCCTTCTCAAACGCAATAATATCAACAGGCTCTTCTTTTCTTGTGACGATATCTGGTTCAGGCTCTTTATTTTGTTTTTCCAATTTATTGTCATCGGCATCCACAAAAAAGTCTTCCTTCTTTTCAATTTTCTTCTTCATTTTGGGTTCAATCATGTAGATGTCGTATACACCATTTCCACCTCTTCGTTTTGAAGAAAATAAGGCAACACCAGGTATTTGTGTTGTTGTGTAAAAAATATCATCTGTTTCTCCATTAATCGGTTGAGGCAAATGAGTTGGCTCTCCCCATAAATTGCTTGCTTCAAATTCCGAATAGTAGATGTCGAATCCGCCAACACCCAAATGTCCATTCGAACTGAAATAGAGTCTGGTTGAAGTGGAATCAATATGAGGTGTTATCTCATCGTATTTTGTATTTACGACCGGACCCAAAGATTTTGCCATGCTCCATCCGCCATTGTCTTGTAGGACTGAAAAATAGAGATCCTTGCCACCTGATCCTCCTTCTCGGTTACTGGAAAAGTAAAGTATCTTTCCATCTCGGCTAATTGCTGGGTAGCCATCCCAGGATGAAGAGTTAACGCTTGAGGGAAGCTTCACAGGTTCTGCCCATTTGTCGTTTACTTTTTTGCAATAATAAATATCAGCATCGCTATTGATATCCTTGCTGTAGGTAAGGAATAGCATTTTTGTTTCATCACAATAAGAGGAAGATATATCTTCAAATTTGCTGTTAAATTCTGCTTTGATTTTGAGTGGACTACTGATTTCACCATCTGTATACTTAGCGACATAAATATCGTTATTCATGGCGTATATGTCTTTGTCATCAGCGGTTGGCCGGTTTGATGAAAGAATGAAAAGAGTGTTATTTTCAATTAAAATAGCACCGAAATCATTTAATGCCGAGTTTAATGTGCTTAGGCTTTTAACTTCAATTAAATCATTAAACCCTTTAGGTTTTCTTGAATTCATGGGTTCTGTTAGCTCAATGCCACACCACTCATTCCATTCTTTGACTTGCTCAAACTCTTTGATGTTAACTTTATATCGCTTTGAAATACTTAAATACTTGGAATAACTGTTTAGTGCTTTGCGGTAATCTCCGGTTCTCATTTCGCAATAACCTAATTTATAAAATAGATCTAAATGGCTTTTTTTAGGTGTTTTAATGGTCGTTGCCGCATTGGCGTAATACTCTGCCGCATCTTTATAGCGTGCCTCCAGAAAAGCTTTTTCTGCGCTTTTGAGTTCTTTCTTGTAAGTTTGGGCTGAAATTGGATTGCAAAATGCAATTAATAATGAAACACTAACTACTATTTTAATTATTCTATTTTTTGTCGACATACAGAATTGTATTTAGCTTATTTCTAAATAAATTTTTTGTTCACTCTTTAGCAAATATAGATTTACTGATAGTACTGGCTTTTCTTTCTTTTCCACAATGAAGAATCAGCGTGTGGATAATAAAGGTGCATGTTTCAACTATTAATTAATTTATCAGTCAGTTATTATTTTAGTTATTAATATTAATTTTGATATGAATTGCTTCAAAGCATTAATATTATTAATAGTTTGAGGAAATTCGCAAATCGAAATAGCCCTAATAAAATGAACATAGAACAAACATTATATTTTGCCATTATTGCCATCATTCTTTTTGGTTTTTTACTCGATCGATTACTAAGTTATTTGAACTCAAAAACATGGCAGCCAGAATTGCCAGATGATTTAACTGATTTCTACTCCAAAGAAGAGTATATCAAGGCTAAAAATTACAACCGTGAGAAAAGACGTTTTTCCATTTTATTGGATAGTCTTAATTTATTGATTCTGCTACTATTTTTTATTTTTGGCGGATTTGCCTGGTTACATAATTTGTTAAGCCCACATATTGCGAATCAGATTATTTTGCCTTTGGTTTATTTTGGCCTCATGTATTTGGCTACGGATGTATTTGGCATACCCTTCAGCTTGTACAATACATTTCGAATTGAAGAGAAATATGGCTTTAATAAAACAACGCCAAAAACCTTTATTCTCGACAAACTAAAATCCTATTTATTGGTCATCGTCTTAGGAGGTGGAATAGGCGCATTGCTAATTTGGTTGATCTTACTATTGAAAGAAGATTTTTGGATAGTAGCCTTTGTTGTAATGACCTCTATATCCTTGCTGTTCAATGTGTTTCTTAGTAATTTGTTTATTCGATTATTCAATAAATTGGAACCTTTGGAAGATGGCGATCTAAGAAATGTGATCATGGAATATGCAAAAAAAGTGGATTTTCCCCTGACTAATATTTTTGTGATAGATGGATCGAAAAGAAGCTCGAAAGCGAATGCCTATTTTATGGGTTTTGGTAAAAGGAAAAAGATTGTTTTGTACGACACTTTAATCGAAAAACATTCTATTGAGGAACTGTTGGCTGTTCTTGCTCATGAGGTAGGACATTACAAAAAGAAACATGTCATAAAAGGGCTCATCATTTCCTCTATTCAAAGTTTTATCATGTTTTTTGTTTTATCCCTTTTGTTGTTTCGAACAGAATTAACCAATGTATTTGGCATTGCAGGTAGCGACTACGTTTTGCATATTAATTTGATTGCATTAACCATACTTTTCGAACCCATTAATTTGATAACCGGTTTGTTTGGAAATCATCGATCACGAAAACACGAATACGAAGCAGATAAGTTTGCGGTAACTACTACAAACAACAAATTGTTGGGAGATGCATTAATGCGATTGTCTGTCGACCATTTATCCAATTTGAAGCCACATCCTGCTTTTGTTTTCTTTTATTATTCACATCCCAGCATGTTGCAGCGGTTGGCCGCCATTAAAAGTATTAAATTCGACAAATGAGAAAACTAATTGTAGTGATTATTTCTGTGGTATTTTTATTTGCTTCCTGCAAAAAAGATCCTCCCGAATGGCATCCTGAAATTTTATTGCCATTAATAAATTCCTCTTTGAGTATTAACGATATGGTTGCAGACTCCTTAATTGGTAAAGATGCCGACAGTTCACTCATATTGGTATATCGATATCTTTTTAATGGTGTGCATTTCGATGAAATTTTGAGAATTCCGGACACCACCCTCACAAAATCATTAACACTTAAAACGATAAATTTAGGAACCCGAGTAATTAAAACAAGCATTACTTTGGGGCAAATTGCCCGATCAAATGGGTCTCAAGGAGCGCTGATTCTTGCAGCACACGGATTGTCGATGCCAATACCTGCAATTGCCAACACAAGTGGTGGGGTAATGGATCTGGATGCAACCGATTTGTTCGAAACTATTGACATTAAAACGGGAAATTTAATAGCCGATATTTACAATGATATGCCTATTGAATTAAACAATGTTATTTTGGAACTCAGGAATAAAGTTTCAGGCTCGGTTATATTGAATGATACCATTGCAGTTATTTTGCCCAATCAAACTTTCCATAAAACATATCCACTCGATAATAAAACATTTGAAGGTCAACTGGAAGCTGAAGTTGTTAATATTAGTTCACCCGGCACTGGTGGCAATCCTGTAAAAATTGATACCAACGATGCAGTGGATTTGACGATTACAATTAAAGTGGATGAGGTAAGTGCAGCAACGGCAATTTTTCCAGCTCAAAATCTGGTCGATCAAACAGATGATGTACAATATGTATTAAATGGACCTGAATTGAAATTTATGCAAGTTAAAACAGGCTTGTTTAAGTTTATTGTTTCATCTACCATGCAAGATTCAGCTTTTATGACGTATTCCATTCCGGGAGCAACTTACAAAGGTATTACGCCTTTATATCTTGAATGGACGATTCCTCCGGCACCAGTAGGAGATACCGTTTATTTGGAAAAAAGCTTGAAAGTGGATGATTATTGGTATGATTTAACAGGCAAGGGAGGAGCAAAATACAATTCGTTTGAGCAAGAGCTCATACTTCGAATCGACTCTACCGGCAAAATGATGCACCTATCTTTAAACGATAGCTTTTACATTTTTTACACCCTTTATGATGTGATACCGGAATATGTGAGTGGCTATTTGGGGCAAGACTCTTTTTATTATAAAGGATCGGTGCCCATTGATTTCTTTGATAGAATTCAAATAGACGAATTGAAAGTAAAGGATTTGAAAATCAAATTGTTTGTTGAGAATGGGGTAGGAGCTGATGCTGAATTGATTGTCAGTGATATAACAGCTACGAATACGAAAAAGGGAATTTCGAAAAGTTTGTCAGCTTCTAATTTGTCAAATGCCATGAACATTGGCCGAGCTTTGGATCATCCTTTTACACCTACATCAAGTACGCGTCAGTTGAGTAATTCAAATGCAAAAGAATTATTGGAACTACTACCAAATACGCTTCAATACGAAATAGATGTTCGCATTAATCCAAATGGTAATGCTGCAGGTTATACCGACTTTATTTACCACGACAGTAAAGTTGAGGCAGGACTAGAGTTTGAATTACCCTTGGTTTTTAGTTCAAAGGGTTTGCTGTTAAGAGATACAATGGATTTTGATTTAAGTTCACAAGAATTGGTCAAATCAATAGTTAGTGGTGAATTCAATTTGTATGTAGAAAATAAATTTCCATTAAGCGCCAATTTGCAGATTTACTTTGTTGATGAGGATTTTAATAAACTTGATTCCCTATTTGCCTTACCAGCAATAGTTGAAGCAGGAGTAACACAAGGTCCTCAGAAACGCGTTTATCAATTTACAGAAAACCTGTTGGAAGTTGCTGTGCCTGAACAAAAAATGCAGAATATGCGCGATGCACGCCATGTGCTTATTGAAGCTGTATTGAATAGCCGACCGGATGGCGAGTTGGTAAAAATTTATGAAGATTATCAGTTCAATGTTAAAGTTGTTGCTGATTTTGTATACGCGCCTAAGCTATAAATTATGAAGAAATACCTAATTAGCCTCTCTTTTGTCACTTTCCTGATCAGCTCCGTTTTTGGACAATTAGCAGGCGACCCCATGGCCGATATCATAATGAAAAACACAAATGGCTCTTCGACCTTTTCCATTGAGGGTTCTTTGTTTTCGTCACCTGCATTTAAGGCTAATCAATCGGGTTATTTTATTCCTCTACAGTATGCATCTGATGATGATTTTGAAGCGGTTTATGCAAAAATGAAAGAACAGGATTTGTTTGCACAAGAATACCAAGGTTCACTAATTTATTCCATGCCACTGGAATCAAATAGGGATGGAGAAAGCAATCTTACTTTTTATCTAAAAACTGTCGGAGGGCAACAAGCATATTTAAACAAAGATCTTTTTCAATTAATCGTTAAGGGGAATAAAGCTTTTGCCGGAAAAGAAGTTGTGCTTCATCCGTTTTCCTTTTCAACTTCGCTGTATCAAGAACTTGCTGTAAATTATTATAGCTATAAAACGATTGCTTCAAATAGAAAAATAGGATTGGGTTTTGGTTTGTCGCTTATCAATGGAGTGCAAATGACAGAAATTCAAATTGATCAAGGTCTTTTTTTTACTTCTCAGTTGGGTGATTCTGTTTTTGCAGCTGCAAAGGCAACTATTATTGGTTCAGATCAGGATGCTCATTCGTTGTTTTCAAACAACGGACTTGGTACTGCATTAAATGTCCAATTCTTTTATCAGTTTGAAAACAAAAACAAACTTTATGCTTCAATTCAAAATCTGGGTTTTATTTCCTGGAATAAAAAGAGCATGCACTATGATATTGATAAAGAGTTGTCTTTTACCGGTTTAGATGTTTTCGATCCAAACCAACTTCTACAAAATACTAGCTTGGAGCTTGACTCCCTTCTTTTAGCTGAAACAAATTCCGAAACCAAGTCTTTCACACAATACTTGTCTCCTGAAATCAGCTTCGCTTATCAGCTTCATGAAGTATTTAACAATGCGAGTATTTACACGGGTTTGGTGTATAAAATAAAACCCTATTATTTCCCTCGTGCTTTTGTTAACCTCAGGTATCAACTATCCGAATCTTTTTATTTTCAATCAGGATTTAATTTGGATCATTATGGAAATTTTGGTCTATCCGGAGAAATTGGGATTAGCATGGATGAAAAATTAGATTTCTGCCTTGGAAGCAATCATTTAGAAGGATTAGGTTTGTATGGTTATAACGGTCAGGGGCTTTATACAGGGTTGCAATTCAGCTTTTAATAAACCAAGTGAAAGCAATTTCAATTATTAACTTAACGTCAGTTCGGTTTATGCGTCCTTCCAAGATTTTCTATACAAACTTGAACTAAAGTGAAGAAAATATTTGGAACTTTAACAAAAAAATGTCTGAGATGACAGATAAAATTTCACTTTTAAGAAAGTTTAAGTGAAATTTTTCTGAAATGACGAATTCATTTTTTTGATTCTTTTATATCGAACTCGCGTTAACTTAGTCCAATAAACTCTTTGATATCATCAACATAAGTACGGTCATTGAAAAGTCTTGGTACTTTATTTTGACCGCCCAGTTTTCCTTTTCTTTTCATCCATTCGTAAAATGATCCTTGTTTCAGAACATAAATTACTGGCAGCCCAAGGGCTATGTCCTTGTATCGTTTGGCTTCGTAATCTGAATTTAATTCTTTGAGTGTGTTATCGAGCACATAGCGGAAATGATCCAGATCGATTGGTGGCTTTGAAAATTCAATCAGCCATTCATGTGCTCCTTTTGACGAATTAGTCAGGTAAATAGGAGCAGCTGTATAATCTGCAATTTCTGCATCACATTGCATGCAGGTTGTTGTAATTGCTTTTTCTGCATTTTCAAGTATTAGCTCTTCGCCAAAAGCATTGATAAAACTTCGGGTTCGACCTGTAAACTTAAAACGATAGGGAGATTTGGAGGTAAAACGAATGGTGTCGCCTATTAAATATCTCCATAATCCTGAATTGGTCGAAATTACCAAAGCATAGTTTGTATGTAGCTCAATTTCATCCAGGCCAATGCATTTCGGATTCTCTTCTTCAAGTTCATTGCTGGCAATGAATTCAAAGTACACACCATGATTGACCAAAAGCAATAACTCATTGGAATCTTTTTGATCCTGAAAACCAAAGAAACCTTCGGAGGCATTGTAGGTTTCAACATAGTTCATATCTGCTCTCGGGATAAGCTTTTTAAAACTGTGCAGATAGGGGCTGAAATTCACACCACCATGAACATATAACTCCAAATTTGGCCAAAGTTCAAGTATGTTGCTTTTGCCACTTATTTTGAGCAAATGATTGATCAGCACCAGTGTCCATGTCGGTACACCTGTGATGTGGGTAATATTCTTATGTATTACCTCCTGAGCCATTTGGTCTATTTTAATTTCCCAATCAGCTATAACAGCTGTTTTTACACTAGGTTGTTGCCAAAGCTTGGCCCAATATGGAAGGTTTTGCGTTAAAATAGCAGACAGATCTCCTACACAGGATTTCTTGTTGAACTGATTGATTTCATGGCTGCCACCTAGCATCAGACCATTGCCAAAATAAACTTGTGTTTCCGGGCTATTATGAACAATGGTAGCAATCAAATCACGTCCGGCTTTGTAGTGGCAATCGGAAATAGACTCATCCGAAACGGGAATGAATTTGCTTTTATCGTTTGTTGTGCCTGATGATTTGGCAAACCAGCGTATAATGCCTGGCCATAATATATCTTCTTTGCCTGCTAAAACAAGTTCGATATAGGGTTTAAGCGCGGTATAATCTCTAACAGGAATGTGCTTTCGAAATGTATCTATTGACGATATTTTTTCAAATTGATGATCAATTCCGAATTTTGTAAATGCACTCTTATGGACTAAATTGAGTGCAATTTCTTCTTGTTTACGAATAGGTTGTTCGATTGATTTTCTGAAATCATCATATCGTTTGGCCAGTTGAGAATTCAAGGTATATGAAAAAAGTTTTTTCAAAATAAATGTATAAACTGAGCGATGTTAAAATGGAGAAAAATCAATAATCAAAATTATATTTTTTAAACTGATTAAGCAACATGAATAGTTAATTCAATTCGAAACTAAACATGAAATGAGCTTGTTTAACCATTTCTAATATGATTATCTGCATGCAAAGAATAAACGAAAATTGAAGTCAAGTGATCCTTAATAAAATGTATGTTAGTTATTTAGATCAAATTCAAATATAGCAAATTATTGATCCTGAATTTTAGTTTTTATGATGTTGATTTTTTTTAAATTGAACATTGATGGCAAGCCTGAAAATAGAGAGATGAAAGACTCTTTCCAACACCCTCGAAATAGCTGAAAACAGTGTGTTTTTAATGCATAAATTAATGCTATGTTTATTTTGCAATATTTATTAATTTGGTTTATATTTGCGTTTGCTTGGATTGATATGATTTTAATCAAGCATTAACAAGTTTAAAAATTGTATAACAATTTAAATTCAGTATCATGATAAAACATTTTACACGATTGTTTTCTTTAATGTTAGGAACTGCTCTTTTTTTAGTCAGTTTCTCCTCATTTGGACAATTAAGTGGTAACTACACCATTGGTGGTGGTGGAGCCAATTACGCTACAATTTTAGCTGCCGTTGCTGACCTTTCTTCAAGTGGAGTTAGTGGGCCTGTTAACTTTACAGTTAATGCAGGTACCTATAATGGTCGTATAGTACTTAACTCAATTTCTGGAGCAAGTGCAACCAACCGAATAACATTTGATGGTGGTGACAAAGCAACTACCTCAATTACCTATACGGGAAGTAGTACCAGTGACCGTGCAAATATTGTATTTTCAGGCGCTGAGTATATCACTTTCAAGAATTTTCATATTGAAAATTTTGGCTCAAATGCCAATGCAATGGGTTTGTTTTTTACTCAGGATGCTCAATACAATAGAGTTGAGGATTGTGATATTATCATTCCAACGCTAACCAATGGTTATACAAGTATTGCGGTTTTAATTTCAAATTCTGAAAGTAGTTATTCGAGTAGTGGAACTAATGCTAGTTTCAATGTTATTAAGAATAATATAATTAGTGGAGGTTATTATTGTATATACTGGAGAGGTAATACAAATTCAAATCCAAATTGTTGGAATAACCATCTTATTGGAAATACTGTAAGTAATTATTATTACTATGGCATGTATTCCTATTACATGGGTGGTAGCCGCATAGAAGGAAACGTTTTTAACCATGCTATTGGAACTACAAACGGATATTGTATCATGGATTACTATGGTATAGGAGATACAATTGAAAGCAATATTCTTCATGCAGGCTATATTGGTTTATATGTTTACTATCAAAACTATTATGATGCTAGTAATTCGTATCATTCACTAGTACAAAATAACATGATTAGTGATTTTACCTATACAGCTCAAATGGGTATTTATGGCTATCGTGCCGAACGTGTTGAGTTTTATCATAACAGTGTCTGGATTAATCCGGGTAATAACTCTTATTCCTATACATGTTTGTATCTGTATTATGCTGATTATCCAAAAGTTAAAAATAATTTATTTGTAAATACCGGTAATGGAAGGTGTTTAACCTGTATTAATACAACATTAAACAGTGGTGATATTGATTACAATACCTATTATTCTTCTAACAGTTCATTTGTAAATTGGAATAATACAGAACACAGCAATCTTGCATCTTTAAAAGCTGCTGATGCAAACCATAATCAGAATTGTAATTCAAGTGCTCCTCACTTTTCTGATTTTAGCAACTTGCATTATTCTACAGGAACAGTTCCAATATTTACACCATATATGTCAGCCGTTCCTTTGGATTTAGATTATGATACGAGAACAACCTCCTCTACAATGATGGGAGCTGATGAACATGAATTCCCTGCTTATGATCTGGATTTAATTTCTATTTTGGCACCGATTGTACCAGCACCCGGAAATAATACAATCTCATTTTCTTTTGTAAATGCGGGTGCTAATGATCTTTCAGCACAAAACCTAACATTTCAATATTCTATAAATGGAGGAAGCTGGGTTAGTGAAACCTATGCCATGGCTGCATATCCAAAATTTACACAGCCACGTACCTATACGTTTAATACAGCTTGGTATATTCCTGCTGCAGGTACATATGATCTGTGCGTGAGAGTTTCTCCTCAAATTACAAATGACCCCGATGCCAGTGATGAGATTTGTTACTCAGCTTGTACTGGTTTCAAAGGTAATTATACAATTGATGCCGCTGGTGGTGGTAATTTCACCAATTTCAATGATGCAATTTCAGGGATGGCTAACTGTGGCGTTTCAGGTCCAGTTCATTTTACTGTAAAATCAGGAACATATGCCCCATTTGAAGTGCCAGAAATCAAAGGTGCTTCTGCTATAAATTCAATTACCTTCGAAGGTGTTGGTAAAGATAAAGTTACTGTTTACCATCCCGGTGCTGTTGGTAGTACTGATGATCAAGCTTGTATTTATATGGGTGGTGGCGATTATGTTACTATTTCTAATATGACATTGGAAAATGCCGGTGTTAACTATGCAAGAGGTATTCATCTGTATAATTCATCCAACTACAATAGGTTTGAAAATATTGATATCTTTATCAGCAAAACAGGAACAAATAGCTACCTGATACCTATCAACGGATCAAACTCAAAAACATCTTATTCAACACAAGGAGACTGGGGACACAATAACCTGTTCACAAACATCTTTACCGAAGGTGGATATTGGAGTTTTGTAGTTTATGGTGGAGCTGACAATACATTTGATCATTGTGATTTTACAGAAGCTTATTATTATGGATCCTACTCCTATTATGCAGCATCACAAAATATTCAGTATTGTAATTACTATAATTATAGGACAAATATTAATAGTTATGGTTGTATGAATTATTTTGGTACATCAGATACGATTATTAGCAATACTATTCGTGGTGCAGGTCGTTATGGAATGTATGTTTATTATTCAAACTATTATGCTCAAAATGAGTATTCATTAGTAGCTAATAATAGTATTTGCGGTTTCCAGAATGTCGATTATAATACCGGTTTTTATATTTATCAAAATTACAATAACAATTTTGTAAACAATGTTGCTCAGGTTGATGGTAAATATGCCAACTCCTATTCTTATTCAGCAATTTATGCCGGATATTGTTATTACTGTAATTTTTATAATAACGTATTTATAAGTACCAATAATAATTATGTAGCCACATTCTATTATCCATACTATAGCAATTGCGATTATAACGATTATATTCATACAGGAACAGCTACTAATTATTTCTATTATCCAAATACGAACAAAACATGGACATCCTTTATGGCTGATCAAAACAATACAAATTATTTTGGTGCACATGATCAGAATTCATATTATCAGGTTAATCCACAATTTGTAGGTAATTGTAATCATCATCTGGTTAAAGGTAGCTTAGGTTTACAAGGTATCTTGGTTCCGGGTAATGATTTCGATATTGATGGTGATCCTCGTTGTAAGCTAACATCTTTTGTTGGTGTTGACGAACCAGCATGGAAAACCACTGCCAACGATTTTGTTGCTGATGATACCATGTGTCTTTATACACCACTTGTATTTTATAATACAGGTATAGAAGAAGATCCACATAATACAGCTTGGTATTTAAATGGTGATTTTAAAACCAACGACTGGAATTATGTAGAAACATTCAATCAGGTTGGCTGGGATACAGTATCCTTAATTCAGGAAACTTGTTCAGGTGCCGATAGTATTGGTAAAGCAATTTATATTGAAAGTCCAACTGTTGTTCCTTCAGTAGAATTCATGGCTTCTAAAAACGTTTTAGAAGTTGGAGAGCCTATTGTTCTTCAGGATTTAACAAAGAATTGTCCAACAGCATGGATGTGGGAAATTTCTCCTGCTACACAGTATAATCCTGCTACTGGAAATGTTGAACCAACTTACAGATTTATAAATGGAAGTACAGATTCATCGAGAAATCCAGAAATTGTTTTCGATCAGAATGGTTCATTTGATATTTGTTTAACCGCAAGTAATGCAGTTGGAACCAGTGCGAAAGATTGTAAAAATGCTTATTTGAATGTGAAGTTTAGTGCTGCCATGTGTGGCCAGTTCAACGAGGCAACTCAATTATATGGTAGTTTATACGATGATGGAGGAAATGGTAATTACAGTCCTTACACCTCTTGTAACTATCTTATTCGCCCTTGTGGTGATAATGTTGAATTAACCATTGCTGAAATGAATTTGGCAACTGGATCATTCTTGAGAATTTACGATGGTGCTTCAAACAGAGGTTATCCTATGTGGGATCCTGCTTATGGACCAGAAGGAATTACAGGAGATATGAGTCATGTTTTATTTGACACCGTATTAATGTCCACCAGAAGTGGAATGGTATACGTTGAATTTGACGCAGGTGTTTCAGCATCTACCGGATTCAAGTTGGAGTGGGCAAGTATTGGCGCAGGAAGTTATACTGCACCAGTAGCTAGTTTCATGTCAGAAGACACCGCTTGTATTGTTCTTCCAATGTATTATGAGAACACATCTTATGCTGACACAGCTTATAGTAAGTTTACTTGGGACTATGATGGAAATGGTGCTATTGATGCAACCAGTATTCATGGTGAATTTAACACACAATTCCCGGGTATTGCTGCTACCTATAAAACAACACTTACGGTAGATAATTGTGGTGGCGTTGATACATTTGTTAAAGAAATTGTATTGATCAATCCTCAGGCAGCTCCAGTTGGTGATTTCTCTGCTGATGTTAAATATCCGGTTTCAAACCAGGATGTTGTTACGTTTTCAGCGAATACATTCCGCTTGTCGTGTGTAAATGAATTTGAGTGGATAATTACACCAAATACATTCTATTTCGAGAATGGAACCAGTATGTATAGTGAGCATCCTGAAGTTGTATTCCAGGATACAACATGTTACGATGTGACATTGGTAATAGGCAATAGTAACTCTCCATATTCAACTACCTTAAATAAAGTTTGCTACATTCATCCGAAGAAATATTGTATTCCAGGTGTTTTAACCTTACATCAGGATATGGGTATTAATCGTTTCGCTTGTGGTGATATTGATAATTCATCTGCTTCAGGTATGGAAGGTTATAATAACTATACCAATAGTTATTCAACTACCTTGATTGTGGGACAAGTTTACACGGTTACTGTTGAAAGAAATACCAACTTCAATAAAGTTTCAAATGCTGTTTGGGTTGACTTCAATAATAATGGTGATTTCACCGATCCAGGTGATTTAGTAGCTTCTATTCAGAGTTCAAGTGCAAAATCATGGTCAGCCACCTTTGTGGTGCCAACGAATGCCGAAATAGGTGCATCCGTTATGCGTGTAAGCACCAATTATGCTTCATTCGCTGCTGAGCCTTGTGGTCCTAATCAGTTTGGAGAAATTGAAGACTATCGTGTATTTATTTCTCCTGATAATGTTGCTCCAGCCATTGCCATAATTGGAAATAATCCAACTTATGTTGAGCAAGGATATGTATATGTAGATTCAGGTGCAGTTGCAACTGATAACATCATGGGTATTATTAATACTTATGTACATAATGGAGTTCCTTTATTCGGTACGTCAAGTAATGTGAATACAGCAGTACTTGGTCAATATTATGTAACATATTCTGCATGCGATACAATTTGGAATTGCCAGGAAGTAAAAAGAAAAGTTATTGTAACTCCTGACGTTTCTGCTCCTGTAATTACACTTTATGGAGGAGATCCTATTTCTGTGAGTGTGAATAAAGTGTTTGTTGATACATTCTATTCTGCATGGGATGATGCTGAAGGTAATCTTACTTCACAGGTCATGATCAGTGGTAACTTGGATGTATATCAAATTGGTACTTATTCAAGAACATATTATGTGGAAGACAGCAAAGGAAATTCTGATACGAAAATGAGAACCATGATCGTTGAAGATAATGCTGCTCCGGATGTTGTTATGAATGGAGATAACCCAATGTTTGTTGAGATTTCTACATCATTTACAGATCCTGGTGTTACTTATTCCGATAATTACTGGCCACTTAACAAGGTGTCATTAGGTACAACCGGATTGGTTGACATTAACAAAGCGGGTACTTATAAAATAGATTATCAGGTAACTGATTATTCAAACAATTCTCAGACTGTTAGTAGAACGGTTATTGTTTGGGATAGCACAGCTCCAATGATTACTGCTTTAGGTGGTGATGTTATTGAGTTGGAAGTACACGAAATGTTTGTAGATCCAGGGCTGGATATTTCAGATAACAGTCTTTCAGGATTCGTGGTAACACGTTGGGGATCTTTCCTAACGACATTCCCAAATGAAACACCTAATCAACTTGGTAATTACATTATTTTCTACAAGGTGACAGATGCTTCAGGTAATGTTAGTGATATTTTAGGTCGTGTAATCAAAGTTGTTGATTCACATGCACCAGAATTAGCACTTAAAGGTTCACCTTATAAGATTATTGAGAAGTGGGATGCTTTAGGAATTTACAACGAAGAAGGTTACACTTTAAAAGATGCTTACTATGATAATTCAGTGATCACAGTGACTACTGATGACAATGTAGACTTGAATTTCGAAGGTTTATATCATGTTTGCTATCAGGCAAAAGATCCTTCAGGTAATATGACTCCACAGATTTGTCGTTTGGTTAGAGTGATCTATCAGAACACTTCAATTGATGATAATACAGAAACAAAGGTTGCTGTTTATCCAAATCCAACAAACGGTCGTTTTGTTGTTGAGCTGGAAGTTGCCAATGGTTCCAATGTGAGTGTGAGTATCCTGAACTTACTCGGTGAGGAAGTAAAGGTTGTTAGCAGAAATGCTACGGCTCAAGATCAGTATGAAATTGATCTGTCTGACTTTGCCAATGGTGTGTATCTTGTGAAAGTTCAAACCGGAGACAATAGCATTCTTAAGCGTATTGTTCTTAGTAAATAATAGCTTTTAGCTTTTAATTATAAATCCTCCCTGAATTGTCGGGGAGGATTTTTTTTTGTTTATCATTTTGGGCAAATTTGTTATTATCATTGAATTGAAGATGTTTTTGCCTGTTTATTTTCCTTCAATTTACATCGATTGAAATATTTTGTTTTATAATTGGTATTTGTAGGCAATTCGACTACTCTTTTTCCCCTATTCAGATTACCAATATTCCTATTGCATGAATGTAATAATTTTCATATATTTGCTTATGAAGGGTGAGTTGTGCCCAATAGGTATTTATTTCGTTCGAAAAATTAATAATTAAAATTATGTTAAGAAAATTACACACTTTCGGATTATTAGTGGCTTTGGTATTGTCAGCTTTTGCTGTAGAGGCTCAAGTTGGAACACCTCAATACACAAATGGATATTCTGGTACTGCAACCAATGTGTTTCCATTTAGAACCACTTCCTCTAATAGAACGCAGTGGTGCTATGCAGCAGGTGAGTTCAGTGGGGCATATCCGGGTTTTATAAGTGCTATCTATGTTCAAACAATGGCTACAGGCTCATCAACATATACCAACTTTACGGTAAAATTAGGTGAAATGCCTGCTTCGTTTACAACATTTCCGAATGGTACTTATTTAACATCAAATATGACTACACATTTGTCTTCATCTTCCTATTCAATGCCAAGCCATGTTAACGGAAATTGGTACAAAATACCTTTGCAGTCGCCCTATATGTATGATCCTTCAAAAACATTGATTATTGAAATTAGCAATACAGCTTACTCAAATGGATTTGGAACAAGACATGATAATGGTACAGGTGGTACAAAACGTATTTATGGTAATGTTGCTAATTCTTCAGGTACTGCTGGAACTTCTTACGGTTTAATGGGTATTGATATTATGCCAGCCTCCGGTTTTGACTTAAAAATGGATGAAATAGTTTCTCCGGTAGTTTTAGGTATTGGGAATAATACGGTCGAAGTAAAAGTGCGAAATGCCAGGGTAGATACTATATTTAGTTTTAGCTTGGGTTATCAATTAGATAATAATACACCTATTATTGTAACTGGTTTAACTCCTTCTACTCCAATATTAACTGGTGAAACCTATAGTTATACATTTTCAACTCCTATAAATATTGCCAATGCTGGTACATATACGCTGAAGGCGTGGTGTTATAATCCAAATAATAAGGGAGTTGATGATATTCCCACGGATGATACCATTACGATTACAACTTGTACAGGTATGAGTGGTACGTATACATTGGGAGGAGCTGGTGCGGCTTATCCTACTTTTGCATCTGCAGCACAGGCATTAACTACATGTGGTGTTGCTGGTCCAGTTACATTCCAGATTAATCCCGGTACATATACAGAAAAGGTATCGATTGGTTCTATTATAGGTGCTAGTTCTACCAATACAATTACATTTGAAGGAACTGGAACTGCATCAACAGAACTTACTTACAATGGATCCAGTACAGCTGATTGGACAACTCTATTGTTAAACGGTGCTGATTATTGCACTTTTAAAAACATGACCATCAGTAACTATGGCGCAACTTATGCCAATGCTGTTTTATTGTCGGCTGGAGCTGATTATAATAATTTTGATAGTTGTAATATTCATGTAACCTCAGGAACAGGAAGTTATATGTGTCCGGTAAATATTTCAGGATCCACAACAACTTACACCTCTGGTAATTCAGGCAACTACAATATGTTTACAAATAATGACATTAAAGGTGGTTATTATTGTGTTCGTGCCTATGGAGGAGGTTCTACTGCTATAGTTGTTGGAAATGAATTCATTAATAATGATATCTACGATTATTATTACTATGGCATGTATATGTATTATTGTGGAGATCAGGTTATTGCCTATAACCGGATTTCAGCCAGGAGAACAGGATCCTATACAGCCAATGCCTATGGTATTATGAATTATTATGGCCGTGGTGATATTATTAATGGTAATATTATCAAGGCAAATGGCTATTATGGTATTTATAGTTACCGCCAGAATTATTACTACCAGAGCGGATATCAATCCTATGTATGTAATAATATGGTGTCAGATTTCATCAATACGTCTTATCAGGTAGGTCTTTATGCCTATTATAATTACAATACAAATATTGTAAACAATTCTTTCTGGGCGAATGGTAGCTATGGAAGCAGTTATACGTATGCAGCATTATATGCCTATTATCCTTACTATTGCGATATTTCAAATAATATTTGTATTACAACGAATGGAAATCTGGCATTTTCATTAATGTATCCTCAAAGTACAACATCTGATAACAACCTGTTTAATTATACAGGAAGTACTGGATACCGATTCTGTTATTCAGGAACTTACTATTACAATTTTGCCACATTCCAGGCCAATAGTTCGTATGGAGCACATGATCAAAACTCACTCGATCAAGCCGATCCACAGTTAAAATCGATGAGTGATCTTCACCTTTTACCAGGAGCAGAAGGTTATATTGGAAAATTAGTTAGTTATCCTGATACAGATGTTGATGGCGATCCCAGATGTTTGTTACAGAGTTGGATAGGAGCTGATGAACCTTATCATACACCACAAAGTGTTGATTTCATTGCTGCTGATACAATTTGTTTGATTACTCCTGTTACATTTTACAACACAGGAATTGAAAGCGAGCCTCATTACAATGAGTGGTATTTGAATGATAATTTTGAAACAAATGATTTCAATTTCACCCATTCGTTTACAACCTCAGGAATTGATACGGTTGAATTTAGAATGCTGACTTGTAGTTCCAACGATACAATTATAAAATATGTGTACGTTGAAGCACCAACCGCAGCACCTGTTAGTGAGTTTATGGCCGAAAAGAATATTGTTGAGATCGATGAAATTATCGAGTTAATCGATATTTCTGACAGATGTCCTACATCCTGGACCTGGGCAGTAACCCCAGCTACAGTCACCGATCCTATTACAGGTTTACCAGAGGCTTCCTATAATTTAGAAAACTCTACAACCTTAAATTCACAAAATGTAGAGCTATCCTTTAATTACTCAGGTGATTATACCGTTGCCTTAACCACAACAAATGGAATAGGAGCCGGACCAACAGAAAGCAAAGTAAACTATATCAATGTGAAGTTTGTTGCTGATATGTGTGGAATGGATAATGAAAATTCTGAACCACTTGGCAATCTGTATGATGACGGTGGTAAGAATGGAAATTATGCCGCTAACGGATTCTGTGATTACCTGATTCGTCCTTGTGCCGATGATGTAAAAATCACTTTTGTTGAATTTAGCTTAGGTACTGAGTCATATTTAAGACTTTATGACGGAGCCACAAACCGTGGAACACCAATTTGGGATACAGAAACATATCCTGATGGAATAACCGGTTATATTGATGATGCAGGTTTTGATACCATATTAACCTCTACAGCAAGTGGAATGGTTTATATTGAGTTTGAAAAAGGAGCACAAGCAGCTAAAGGATTCAAATTGACTTGGGAAGGCGTAGGTGCAGGAAATTACTTAGCACCAATTGCTGAGTTCGATTGTGCTGATACAGGTTGTGTTGTTAATTATTTCCAATTTGAAAATATATCCTTTGCCGATCCAATGTATTCACGTTATACCTGGGATTATGATGGAGATGGAAACTTAGATGGTTATGATATACATGGTGAGTATTTAGCTTCTTTCCCTGGTATTATTGCCCAATATTTGACAACCCTCACAGTTGATAATTGTGGTGGAATGGATACCTTCAAGAAAACCATCTTTTTGATTAACCCACAATCCAAGCCAACTGGAGAATTCTTTGCCAATATTGAATCACCAGTAAGGAATCAGGATATTGTAACACTTGAATTTGTTCCAGAACGTTTATCCTGTGTGAATACATATGAGTGGATAATTTCACCTTCTACCTTCTACTTTGAGAATGGAACCGATATGTATAGTGTAAATCCACAAGTTGTATTTAAAACCTTGGATTCATTTACAGTTACCTTAAAGGCTGGAAATAGCAATACACCATATAGTTCGGTACTCATTAAGGAAAAGTACATTGTACCAAAAGAGTATTGTTCACCTATCGTTCTGAATTTACACCAGGATATTGGAATCAGTCGTGTAGCTATCGAGGATATTGATAACTCCAGTGCTACCGGAATTGAAGGATATGCTAATTACTCGAATATAGCATCCACCAAATTGGTAGTAGATCAAAACTATAGCATAACAGTTGAAAGGAATTCAACTTTCAATGCCATGGAAAGAATAGTCTGGATTGATTTGGATAATGATGGCGAGTTTGAGAACACAGAAATTGTCGCCTTTGAAGATTCAGCACATACCCAAGCATGGACAGGCAATATTTATATTCCAACCACAGCTACATTGGGCGCCACTATCATGCGTGTAGGAGCTAATTATTCAGGCTACAGCAACAATCCATGTGGTCCGTTCCAGTTTGGCGAGTTTGAAGATTATCGTATTTTCATCTCTCCTGACAACACCCCACCAGTAATTACCCTAATTGGTAATGCAACTGAGTATGTAGAGCAGGGTTATACCTATAATGATCCGGGAGCAACAGCCTGGGATAATTTACAGGGTAATATCGATACAGCAATCATGGTATCAGGAACAGTGAATACAGCCGTAGTAGGCGGATATTTTATTTCCTATAATGTTTGTGATTCACTGGGTAATTGTGCAGCCACAACCAAGCGTTTGGTCATTGTTACTCCAGATAACACACCACCAGTAATTACTTTATTGGGAGGCGATCCATTTGAAGTGAATGTGAACGTAGCTTATGTTGATTCCAGCTACACTGCATTTGACTTAGTAGATGGTGATATTACCGATCAGGTGGTATTAACGCATAATGTTGATCCATATGTATTAGGTGAATATGCTGTTTCTTATTATGTTGAGGATGCCATGGGCTTATCAGATGCAAAATCACGCGGTGTTATTGTAAAAGACGTAGCCGCACCAACCATTACATTGGATGGAGATGCCATGATGTATGTAGAGATCATGACTCCATTTATAGATCCGGGTGTTACTTATTCAGATAACTACTGGCCACAGAACAAAATTAGCTTTGTTAAATCAGGACTGGTTGATACAACCAAAATTGGTACGTATATGGTTAATTATTCAGTAACAGATGCATCAGGAAACGGACCAAATAAAGTAACACGTACAGTTATTGTCTGGGATAGTTCAGCACCAACCGTAGTGGTTAATGGTCCCGATGAGGTTGTCATCAATGTTAATGAAGAGTGGGTTGATCCGGGTGTAAATATCACAGATAATTCCTTTAGTGGATTTGTGATTGAAACTCAGGGTACATTCTACAAATATTTTGGAAATGGAACCGAAGTCATGATGCCAGATTCAATTGGCTTATTCTCAATTTTCTATAAAGTAACAGATGCCGCAGGTAATGTTAGTGATATGATTGCACGTATTGTTCGTGTAGTTGACATCAAATGTCCTGTGCTAACACTTAAAGGTGATTTATTTGTTACAGTAGAGAAGTGGGATGACTATGATGATGAAGGTTATGATGTTTTTGACAACTATTATCCAGAATCAGAAATAACCGTAGAAATGACTTCTACCGTAAATGTTCATGAGCCCGGTTTATACCAGGTAGCTTATACTGCCACCGATCCATCGAATAACAATTGTGCGATGGTGGTTAGAATGGTAAGGGTAGTTTACAATAGTGTAGGAATTGATGAGGCAACAGAAGTGAGTATGGAAGTATATCCAAACCCATCCAATGGCGTCTTTAACCTGACAGTAAACATGCCTGCATCAGAAAATGTGGTGATCAGTGTTCTGAATTTACTGGGAGAAGAGATCATGACAATCAATGATGGACAATTAAAGACAGAGCAGTTTGTTTTGGATTTAAGCAATCAGGCATCAGGTGTATATATCCTGAAAGCACAAACTGATAGCAAAACCATGATTGAAAGAATAGTTCTTAGTAAGTAAATTTATCTTTTAATACAAAATCCTGTTGGTGCTTTTACCGACAGGATTTTTTTTTGATATGCAAATGATAACGACCAAAGAGGAATTGATTCAATTGGTAAAGGAAAGTCCTGCCTTGGCCATATATTTTTTTAACGATAATTGTGCACCTTGCATAAGCCTGAGGCCAAAAGTAGCTGAGTTGATTCAAGAAAAATTCCCAAATATCAATCTGATTTATATCGATTCACTTGCTTTTCCTGAAATACCTGCAAGTTTTAATGTGTTTTCAAATCCGGCTTTGTTAGTTTTTTTTGAAGGAAAAGAATATATCCGTAAAAGCAAGTACATGTCAATTCCTGAGCTTCATTCAGAAATAGAACGTATCTACAAAATGGTTTTTTAATTCACCAATTTTTGTAGGAGGCTATCTCAAAAGTCCTTCAGGTCGTCATTCTTGCGTATGCGGGAATCTTTCAGTTGTTGGTTATGAGATTCCCATTTTCATGGGAATGACGCCAAGGTATAGGTTTTCAGACTTTTGAGACAGCCTTCGTCAACCTCTGCCACCAATGTAGGACCAAATTGCATTCGGTCAACCAACTGCCACCAATGTAGGACCGAATTGCATTCGGTCAATAAAGAATGACCAGGATGGATCAAAAGCAAGGTTTTGCTAAAAATCAATTGGCCCCAACCCTAAAGGGTGCTTGATTTTCAGCTCTTTTTCCTTAATTGAGAGGGCAATAAGATCTCAATAAAAAAATATTCAACCCTCTGCCACCAATGTAGGACCGAATTGCATTCGGTCAAAAAAGAATGACCAGGATGGATCAAAAGTAAGGTCTTGCTGAAAATCAATTGGCCCCAACCCTAAAGGGTGCTTGATTTTCAGCTCTTTTTTCTTAATTAAGAGGGCAATAAGATCTCAATAAAAAAATATTCAACCCTCTGCCACCAATGTAGGACCGAATTGCATTCGGTCAAAAAAGAATGACCAGGATGGATCAAAAGTAAGGTTTTGCTGAAAATCAATTGGCCCCAACCCTAAAGGGTGCTTGATTTTCAGCTCTTTTCCCTTAATTAGGAGGGCAATCATATCTCAATAAAAAAATATTCAAACTTTTTCCCCCAATGTAGGACCGAATTGCATTCGGTCAGCCACCTTCTACCAATGTAATCCCGAATTACATTCAGTCAACCAACCTCTGCCACCAATGTAGGACCGAATTGCATTCGATCAACCAACTTCAACAGAAATGCTTGATGCTAATTTCCTCACCAAAATGATGGAAACTAAATGTGAATAATCCTTTCATCAAACTTCTTAATCTCTCTTAAAGGAATTGTTTGAATTACTCCTAAATTTGCCCTCCATTATTGTTACTTATGCATCAAATTGAACCATATTATCAATGGCGTGATTATTATATAGCCGAAAAAGATGAGCAATCGCCTTTTTTTGCCAGGGAGTATGATGAATTCAATTTCACTCACTCAATTTATAATTACGTTATTCACCCCCAATGGGATGAAATTGGTTCTGATACATTGTTTATAAAAATCCTATTTGTCGATTATAGCGATGGTTTTGCTATCATTGAATTATTCGGAGAATGGAATGATTGTATTAACAATGATGTTATGTTTCTAAAAAGAGATATTTTAGATTCTATGCTTGATAATGGAATTAATAAATTCATTTTTATTGTGGAAAATGTGCTTAATTTTCACTTCGAAATGGACGATTATTATGCAGAATTGTTTGAAGATGTGGAAGATGGCTGGGCTTCAATGCTAAATCTACAACCTCATGTCGAACAGGAATTTCAATTGCATAATATTCAATATTATTTAAATTTTGGAGAACAATTGAATGATATCAATTGGCGCTTAATGAAACCATTTGATTTATATCAGGCAATTGAACGAATAATAAATTTCAGGTTAGGAGCCTAATCGAATAATTGAAAAGAGGAAGAAGGGAAAAATGCAATACAAATCAGTAAATCCGGTTAATGCTACTTTATTGAAAACGTTTAATTCAATAAGTGATAGCGAATTAAGTAAAAAGTTAATTAAGGGTCATGAGGCATTCTTGACATGGGAGAAATCGAGTCTGGATTATCGTAGTAATTTAATAGCCTACATTGCAGATCTGTTAAGAAAAGATGTTGAGATGCATGCGAAATTCATAACACTTGAAATGGGTAAACCAATTGTTCAGGCAAGAGCTGAAATTGAGAAGTGTATTTTATTGTGTGAATACTATTGTGAAGTTGCACCAGACTTTTTAAAGCCTATCATTCATGAAAGCAACGCACAGGAAAGCTTTGTTACATTTGAGCCGATGGGTTTAATTTATGCAGTAATGCCCTGGAACTTCCCTTATTGGCAAGTTTTTAGGTTTTTAATTCCTAACTTGATGTTAGGAAACGGAGCCTTACTAAAACATGCATCCAATGTGCCACAGTGTGCAGATAATATTGAACAACTACTACTACAAGCAGGTATCCCTGAATTTGTTTTCCAGAACCTTTTCATTGATTATGATCAGTCTGATAAAGTCATTGAAAGTGAATATGTTTGGGGTGTGACACTAACAGGAAGTGAGTTTGCCGGTTCAAAAATTGCTGAAATGGCTGGTAAAAATATTAAGAAAAGTGTATTAGAGTTGGGAGGTAGTGATCCTTTCATTGTTTTGGAAGATGCAGATATCAATGAAGCAGTTGATGTTGGAATAGTTTCCAGAATGCAAAATGCTGGTCAGAGTTGCATTGCAGCCAAGCGTTTTATTGTGCATGAATCTGTTTACAATGAATTTTTGGATAAATATACGAAGGCTGCACAAGCGTTAATTATTGGAGATCCTTTAAATGAGGATACCTATATCGGTCCAATCGCACGTGACTATTTGGTTGAGGAATTACAACAGCAAGTTAATAAGTCGGTGGAGATGGGCGCTAAAGTAGTTTGTGGTGGCAAGAGAAGTTCAGTTGGAGAAAGCTATTTTGAGCCAACTGTTTTAGTGGATGTGAAGGAAGGTATGCCTGCCTATAAGGAAGAGATTTTTGGACCTGTGGCCATTGTATTTAAAGTTAGCACAGATGAGGAAGCCATTCGTATTGCAAATGATACGGAATTTGGTTTGGGAGCTGCAGTTTGGTCTGCTGATATTTCAAAAGCAAAAAGAATTGCTACTCAAATTCGAACGGGTACAGTAGCTATTAATGGAGGTGTTCGATCAGAACCTCGTTTGCCCTTTGGTGGAACAAAGAAATCAGGTTTTGGTCGCGAATTAGCTGAGTTGGGTCTGAAAGAATTTGCCAATATCAAAACCATAAATGTATTCTAGTTGCTATGAATACGGTATTGTTTTCATTAGGAAGTAATTTAGGGAGCAGGCTCGATGTTTTAAGTCAAGCAACTCTTCTCATTGGTCAGCACATTGGGGATGTTGTTAAGAAATCATCAGTTTATGAAACCTCTGCCTGGGGCATTAATGATCAACCCGACTTCCTGAACATGGCCATAGAAGTAAATTCCAAATTAAGTCCTTTAGAAATTCTTGAGCAGGTCAATGCAATTGAAAAGCAGTTAGGGCGAGTTCGATTTGAAAAATGGGGAATGCGGAAGATTGATATCGATATTCTTTTTTATAATGATATGGTAATTGAAACACTGGAACTAAATATTCCTCATCCTCATTTGCAGGAAAGGAAATTTGTTCTAATACCCTTAAACGAAATTGCCGGAGATTATGTTCACCCACTATTGAATGAAAGTGTCTGTAAATTGCTGGATCAATGCAAAGATGAATTAGGTGTTAAGCTTTGCAAAACAGAAGTGATATAATTACAAAGAAAGTGAAATCAAATTATTGTTTTAAGAAAATCAATCAATCAACTTCGTGTGCCTTCGTGAGTTCTTCGCGTGACTTCGTGTAATTTTATTTTGACACGAAGATTCTCGAAGACAAAGAAGACTCACGAAGAAATATCTATGAATCAATTGAAAATAGTGTTTATTTCAGGTTTAAATATCGAATTAGTGCTAAATAGTAAGCTTTGGATAGTGAACTCTAGGCACTTAAAACTTTAGTCACTTCAAACTCTAAGTACTTTCAACTCATTATGTACAACTACATAGCCATTAGCGGAACAATAGGAGCAGGAAAATCGGAACTTGCAAGCCGGATTTCTAACTTGGAAAATGGCAATTTAATTCTGGAAGAATTTGCTGCCAACTCGTTTTTGGAGAAGTTTTACAAGCAACCTGATCGCTATGCATTTCCTTTAGAAATTAGTTTTTTATTCGAGCGATTCCAGCAATTGAAAACGATGTTTTCTCAGGCAGACATTTTTAGTCAATATTTTGTCTCTGATTATCTGTTTGACAAATCTCTCATATTTGCAAAAAACAACCTGACCGAAGACCAATTTTCTGTTTTTTATCCTTTATTTGAAGCGTTTAAAGAACAAATCCCTTTTCCAGATTTACTTATTTACTTACATCGACCTGTTGAAGTTTTATTAGATAATATAAAAAGCAGGGGGCGCAGCTTTGAGCAAGAAATTCAGTTTGAATATTTAAATGAACTTCAGAAAGCCTATTTAAGTTATTTCAAAAGCTTTTCAGACAAAAGAATTGTTGTTTTGCAACTAAACGATATTGATTTTGTGCAAGATGAAAAAATGTTTTACCAGATACTGGATTTGACCAAGCAAAAGCATAATTTTGGAATGAGTATAATTCGTTTTTAAAAAGTGAGCTAAAGTAAAAAATAGTTAAAGTGAGCTAGAGTTAGAAGTACTTAAAGTGAACTAAAGTTTGAAGTGACTAGTTTGTTAGAAAATTGAGTCTAAATGGAAATCAACTTTAAAATTTAGGCACTCCACACTTTAGGCACTTAGAAAGGATTACTT
>Ga0209045_1001001_pt1 | contig 28402 bp, 16 predicted proteins | sample SaaInlLV_10m_DNA_4_FD_184664 | JGI IMG/M metagenome (GOLD analysis project Ga0209045, IMG submission 184664) | Marine microbial communities from expanding oxygen minimum zones in the Saanich Inlet - Saanich Inlet SI072_LV_200m_DNA (SPAdes) (version 2) | ecosystem: Environmental > Aquatic >...
GCAGAGATCGCACGCAACTATAGTGCGCCAGACGAGCGTGGTATCGACAAGGAGAAGTTCCTATGACCACGCGGCAAGCAGGTTACGGAATCCAACCGAATTCTGCGCTCGAAGAGATGTAGCGGGGTGGGTTGCTGCCGGCACAATGCCACAGGGCCCGACCGCTTTGGGGGTCAAACGCACGCACACCGTTCTTTGTGTCAACAACGACCTCATCCCTGCCGGAGTCTGCCTTGACGAAAACCGGGGTATTCCATGCGTCTTTGATTCCTTCAGCCCGCCAGACCTCCGCGCCGGTCTGCCTGTCCAGCGCGATCAGACTCCTGCTCTCGACGCTGGCGTTGACGATCAGGAGGTCTCGGTAGAGGACCGGTGATGCGCCCGTGCCGAAACCATGCGTCTTGGCGCCTACATCAGCGGTCCAGAGCTGTTCGCCTTGGAGGTCGAACGCCACAACGCCTGTGTGGCCAAAGAACGTGTATACGGCTTTGCCGTCGGTTGCGGGAGTGCTCGAAGCGAAGCCGTGGAGCGCCGTGAACTTGCCGAAGGCCCCATACTTGGGGAGGGCTTTGCTTCTGGGGCTCTTCTCCCACGCGATCTTGCCGCTCCGGCGGTCAATACAGACGACGTGCAATTTCAGATCGCTTTGTTCACCCGGACTCTTCTCATCCAGACCGAAGCCGCTGAAACACGTCACGAACACCCGATTTCCGCTGACGATTGGGCTCGACGCGCCATGGCCCGGCAGGGGTGCTTTCCAGGCGATGTTCTCCGTAGCACTCCAGGTTGTCGGCAGTCCTTCCTCCATGCTGACGCCCGAACCGCCCGGACCGCGAAACTGAGGCCACTCACTCCCAGCATGTCTGGGGACGGCCGGTTTCTGGGCGATCGCAGCCGCACAGATCGCGATCAGACAAAGCGTCATGGTTCGATACAGTGACATGAGTGCCTCCTTATTCAGCTCCTGAGTCTCTTCGTTTCGCACTGAATATACGTCCACAGCCTGCAAAATCGTGCTCCCGCTTGCCATCACGGGAGTAGTCGATCAGCCACTGGTCGGGACCTGACCGATTGCCCGCGGAATTGCACGGTCAGATTGTCCTCATTCCGGGCGGTCGCGTCTCAGGCAGCTTGTATCCCCAAGGTCGCTACTTACTGTTAGGCGCGCCACGCCATTCGCCTGGCACCGAACCGAAGGAAAAGGCTCATGAACGTACTTCTCATCACGGTCGACACTCTGAGGGCCGACCGTCTCAGCTGCTACGGCTACAAGCGACTCACCACGCCGCACATCGACCGGCTCGCGGGCGAAGGAACGCTGTTCCTGGACATGGTTGCCCCACACATCCCGACTCACCCCGCCTTCACATCGCTGATGACCGGGCATGACGTATTCTCACACCAGATCGTGGCCCACGGGGGAGCGGTTGAGCTGGCGCCGCACATCCGGACGCTGGCCGAGATCCTGTCGGCCCGTGGTTATCACACGGCGGCGGCCGACAACCTGGGGAAGTGGTTCGCGCGCGGGTTCGAAGCGTACGACTGCTCCTCGTTCGAATCCGATTTCGGCATGTGGGGCTGGACTGGCGAAAACGTAAACAAGGTGGCGTGTCATCGCCTGAATGGGGCCGTCGAAAAGGATAGTCCGTTTTTCATCTGGGTGCATTACTGGGACCCGCACACACCGTACAACCCGCCCGCGCCCTTCCGGCGCATGTTCTATGAGGGTGACGAACGCGACCCGAACAACCGCTCCATGGCTCGGATCGAGGCTGAAAACCCGTTCAAATCCTGGGTCGAGTCCGACGCCTGGCAACTGCGCGGGATCAAGGGAGCTACCGATGTCGAGTTCGTGAAGGCGCAGTACGACAGTGAGGTCGCCTACACGGACGTCTGTGTCGCGCACTTGCTGACGCGTCTGCGTGAACTCGGTTTGGAGGAAGACACGCTGGTCGTGTTCATGGGCGACCACGGCGAGGTGCTGGACGATCAGGTCTGCTACTTCGACCATCACGGTCTGTACGACGCAAACGTCTGCGTGCCGTTGATCTTCCGCTGTCCCGGCACGGTTCCGGCTGGGAAGCGAATCCACGGTCAAGTCGCTACGTATGATGTGACGCCCACGATCCTTGACCTCCTCGGGTACGGAGACGAGACGGAGAAGAACGACATGACCGGCCTGAGTTGCCGACCACTGATGGCATCCGGCAACGACAACGGCAACCACGACGCCGTGGTCCTGACCGAATGCACATGGATGCGCAAACGCGGGCTTCGCACACGTGACTGGAAGTACATCGAGGCGCTCGAGCCCGACTTCCACGGCCTGCCGCCGGTTGAGCTCTACGACGTCCGCGAGGGCCCGCCGCGCGAGCAGACGAATCTGGCCAACGAGCGCCCCGATGTCGCCGCCCAACTGCACAAACAGATGCACGCGATGATCCGGGAGCGTCTTGCGGCGACGGGAAACACCGACCCGCTCGAGGAACAGGAAATCACGCTGGGCAAGAGAATTGTCGCCCCCAACTCCTGAAGTTCAGCCTCGATCCGTCGCATTCCCCCGAGAAAGCCGCGACGAGATAGTACCGCACGGAACCGTGCCTTGAATGCCTTGAAAAGGGGCGGGCTCCAGCTTGCCTCCGGTCTGCCAGTGACGCGGGGTTGCGGTCTGTCATCGGGAAGATCGGCGTGTGTGTGGATCACCGGTCAAGGCGACGGACACTTCCTCGCAACAACAGTTCGGGGAGGTTGCTGATCTGCGTGACCATCGTGCCCGGCCCTACGCGGAGCTGAAGGGAGAGGCTCTCGAAGGCACTGACGGCCTCGGATCGATTTGGGTGCACCACGGTGGTGATGTTGTGTTGCTGGGTCTCGAAGCTGTTGTCGAAAGCGATTAAGGAGATGTTCTCAGGAATAGCGATGCCCGCGTCTCCGGCGACGTCCAGGAAGGTGACCGCGAGTTCGCCATTAACGGCGACGACTGCCGTGCAGTCCCGGATAGCCGGTATGCAACTCGCCAACGCCTCACTCAGCTCTCGTCCCTGAATGTCTGGATCAACGCGTAGGATGTTGTTTCCGCCGGTCTGGAGGTCCTGGTTCGCACACTCGCTCAAGAAAGCCCGTTCACGCTCCTCGACCCAGCCGAAGCCGGTATCCCTGTTCCCCGTGTCCAGCGACAGCATGGCGAGACGTTCGTGCCCCTGCTCAACGAGATGGATAACGATCTGCCTCATCGCCCAGTCCCAGTCTTCCAGAAGTCGGTTCACTCGGAGCGTCCCATGGTAGTTGATCGCTACCAGGGGTCGACCAACCCCCGACAGCCGCTCCAGCAATCGGTCGTCAGCGTGGGAAGGATGGAGATAGAGCAGGATATCGCAGCGTGACAGCTCTTCCCACTTTGAGGCAGGGGGACCGGCCTTCCCGCAGGTGACGATGCGGGTGTTGCCTCCTGCCCGTGAAACGAGTCGCTCAAACTCCTCGACCATGGTCCGGAACTTGGTCTCCTTTTCCAGCATGAACCGACCACAGAGAACGCCGGCCCGCTTTCCCGCGAGGGACGGGCTCTGGGTCACGTTCTCAGTGAGGACGCGCGAGGGGGACCGCTCCTCAGAAGTCGCGACGAAGGTGCCCCGCCCGGCCGTTTTCCGGACGATCCCCTGCTCGGCCAGAAGATCGTAGGCGTGACGGATCGTGCAGAGGCTCGCATCAACCCGCTCTGCCAACTGCGTGAGGGTGGGAAGCCGATCTCCGGGACGCAGAGCACCGTCTTCGACCAGACGACCAACCGTAGCAGCAATCTGCTTTGGGATGGATGCACTTAGGCTGCGATCGATCTCGATGATGTCAAGAACGTGGGGCATAGGCTTCTTTCGGCTCTCTGAATGAGATCATCCACTCACCATTGTGATATAACACTATACACAAATCCCCTGGCATGGCAAACTGGCTCGACAGTCAGTGCGCCCCCTCCCCTGAAAGCCCGGCCAGCCAGTCGTGGACTGAGCTCGTCTCCTCAGATAGGGATGTCCTCTATGGGTTTCGGCAAAATTGCGACCACCACTTGCCCGCTCAGCGTCATTGTGCTATTGTGCTATCCTGTGATTAACACATTTTACACACAATCACGATTGGGTGCGCGCGTAAATCCTGGTAAGGGACGACCAATAAGGAGGCTGTCGTGACTCAAGCATCTTCCCAACCGAACATCCTCTTCCTACTGACCGACGATCAGGCTTACTGGACCACCGGCTACAACGGGCATCCGTTGGCTTGCACGCCGGAAATGGATCGACTCGCCGCTGATGGCCTCGTTCTCGACCGTCACTACGACACGACCCCAATCTGCATGGCCAGTCGTGCGAACATCGCCACCGGCCTCTATGAATACCGCACGGGCTGCAACTTCGAGCACGGGCAGATGACGTCGGATATTTTCTCGCGTTCTTACCACGTGTTGCTCCGGGAAGCCGGGTATTTCACCGGGTTCATCGGTAAGTTCGGCTTTGGGGTCGGGGACAGCACCTGGCCCAAAGTGCCCCACTACTACGGCGATGAATCACTGCTCCCGAATGATCAGTTTGACTGGTGGCGGGGACAGACTGGGCAGGCTTCCTATGTCACCGCACAGAATCCCAACATGGCCTATCTGGCCGACGAGTTCCCGCATCTCACCCGGGCCAACGCTCATGTTGCCGGAGAGTTCTTAAGTCGAGCAGAGGAGTCCGGGAAGCCCTTCTGCCTGTCAATCAGCTTCAAAGCCCCGCACGGCCCCATGACGCCAGATCCCGTATTCAATGATCTTCATGCAGGCGACGCATTCCCCCGCCCGGAAAACTACGGAGAGCAGGGAGCCGCTCACCTGGCGCCGCACATCCGCACCGGCCGACAGTGGGAGCAGTTTGAGCAAAGCTATGGTCCGGAACGCTTCGCAGACACGTATCGCAAGTATTTCCGCCTGATCCACGGCGTCGATGTCGGCATCGGGATGATCCGCCGGGAGCTCAAAGCCCGTGGCCTGGCCGACAACACAGTCATTGTCTTCACCAGTGATAATGGGTTCTTCTGTGGCTCTCATCGACTCACCGGGAAGTCCCTCACGTACGAGGAGTCCACCCGTGTTCCCATGGTCATCTACGACCCCCGCCACCCGGTCAGCGGCAAAGGCCTGCGCTGCCGGCAGCTGAGCGCCAACATCGACATCGCGCCAACGCTCCTGGACTTCGCGGGGGCAAGTGCTCCGGACGGTCTGGACGGCGTGAGCCTGCGGCCGCTGCTCGATAGGCCTGAAGAGTCCGTCCGTGAGTCGGTGAGTCTCTTGAACTGCTGGAACGTGGCGCCGACACAGGGGCTGACCGTCACCGACGGCCGACTCAAGTACGTCCACTACTGGTATCAGGGCGAGGGCATGGTGCCTACCGAGGAGCTCTTCGACCTCATCGGGGATCCTCAGGAAATGCGCAATCTGGTCGATTCACCCGATGGAGTCGCGGATTTGGCGCGGATGCGAGACCTCTACGACAGCGCCGTAGCTCACATCCGCGACCATGCCGTACAGACCAACCGCTACGAGGACTATGGCATCCTGTTCGACCGCAACATCCCCTGGACTGATAAGGCTGACCTGTATACACGTTTCTTTGACAGGTGGGTGCGCTATTGCCACTCCTGGCGCGGCGGCCCCTGGTTTGAGGCGCACGACCTGTCGCCGTATCCTGAAGATTCCCTCCTCAACTACGGGAAATTCCCGAGGAATACCAAGGCAAGAGGCTGATTCGTTCACCACAGAGAGCACAAAGAGCACAGAGAAAGAAGGGGAGTGAATATTGACAAGGAGAGCTCGAACAGCGCAGCGCGGATGGGCTGGCCACGTAGGAACACACCAGCCTTCGGGAAAGCGGTTCCACACTCTCGGAGTTCGTCCCTCTGTGTGCTCTGTGGTGGGAAAGCGAGACGCCCCCAATGCCTGGAGCCGAACTATGAAGAACGTTCTCTTCTTCTCACTGCTGCTCGCCACGCTGACTTCGGCACGTGCGGCGGAGAAGCCGAACATCATCGTCTACTACGCGGACGATATCAGTGCCCGGGAACTCCCAACCTACGGCTCCTCGGTCTGGTCTGACCCGTTTCGCCAGAACTCGTCGGCGACGGCGTGCCGGGCGAAGACCCCCGCGCTGGACCGGATAGCAGAGGAAGGGTGCTGGATCAAGACGGCGTGGGCCGCGTGCGTCTGCAACCCAAGCCGGGCGATGATGATGGCCGGTCGCTATGCGCACATCCACAAATGGTGGAACAACAAGGACAAAGGGGTGTACCGGGATCCGAAGGGCAAGCTCACCACCTGGCCTGTGTACGAAAGCTCTCCGCTGTTGATCGGGCGCGTTGCGCAGGAGGCCGGCTATGCCACGTATTGGGCTGGCAAGACTCAGATGGCAGGAGGCTATGCTGATCACGGGTTCGATGAAGGGTGTCCGCATCAACAAGGGCACGGCGCAACTGAGACGCGCTCAGGGCTAGTGCCGCGAAGCGGAACGCGTCGAAACCTGCACACAAGACGTTTGCATGCAGGTGGATGTGAGCGAGAGCAGCGCGTCTAGCGAATAATCCAGGCTAGAGGTGGGATCAGAAAAGAGAGGACGAGACGACGTTTGAGTACTCAAGAAGAGATCCAAACTGAAGAAGTGCGCGTGTTGCGCGAGCTCGCCTCGGAGGTCGCTGAGATTGCTGCCTTGCCGGTCAACAGCGAGAAACGTGAGCTGTGGCGACGGCTGAACAATCTGGAAGACGTCAGGCCGCTGGTTTACTCGCGCTTCATGCCGGAGGTCTGGGAAGAGTTCCTGCCGGATGACCAACTGTTGACGCTTGAGTCCCGGAAGGCACGAGATTACGAACGCGCTCTGCGCCGGAAGATCTGGGCGTTCCATCACCTCAAAGACGACCGAATCATCGACCCGATCGTCCATTACCGCCAGGTGTTTCATTGGAGCGGCGGCATCCGCCCCGAACTGACCAGGCCGGACGAATCACGCGGCGCCTGGAAACCCAAGCCGGTGATCATCGAGAAGTCAGACATCGAGAAGATCACACCGTATGAGATCTCGCTCAACGAGACGGCGACGACCGCAGCCAGGGAAGAAGCCGAGCACATCTTCGGCGATATTCTCACCGTGCTCCCGGAACGAGTCAATGTCCACGGGAATAACCTCGGCGATACCGCGTGCAACCTGCGCGGCATCGAGGAGTTCTTCATGGACATGGTCCTCGACCCGGAGTGGTGCCACGCCTTCATCGGGCAGCTGGCCGAAATACAGGCAGGGAAGAACCGACGTCTTGAGGAGCTGGGCGTGCTGCGCCCGAAGACAGACGAAGAAAGCGTGTCGAACAACGGCATCGGTCCGATCGACCAGATGCCCACTGTCGGCGCCGGCAAGCCGCTGGAGCTCGGCCACATCTGGGGCGGCTGCATGGCACAGATCTTCGAAGCCGTCTCACTGGATATGCACGAGGAGTTCATCTTCCAATACGAGCGTCCGCTGCTCGACCCCTATGGGCTGACATCGCTGTCTTGCTGCGAACGCATTGACACCAAATGGGAAAGCGTGGTGAAGACCCCGCACCTGCGCTGGATTTCGGTGAGTGAATGGAACGATCTGCGGCGGACCTCAGAGCTCCTGGGCCGTTCGTACGTTCATTCGTTCAAGCCGACAGGCCTGCATCAGGGCGCTGCGACCTGGCATCCCAGCTGCGAGGAGGCCTACCTGCGGGACGCGGTTTCGCAATGCAGTGCCAACGTCACCTGCTTGATCAACTACATCGGCGGCACCCTCCACGGCCAAGCGCAGCGCGTGATCGACTGGACGGATATCGCCATGCGTGTCGTCCGGGAGTACGAATGACCATCCCTCTGCACACCTTGGCGGGATTCCTGGGCGGCGGCAAAACGACGCTGCTCAACCGCTTGATCCGGGCCAACACCGGTCGCGTCAGGCTCGCTTTGGTCGTCAACGAGTTCGGGAAGGTAGGCATCGATGGGGATCTCATTGACCGCCGGAACTACGAGATGATGGAGCTCAGCTCGGGTTGCGTGTGTTGCACGCTGTCCGGTGAACTGGCTGCCGGGTTGGTGGAGATCTGCGACAACGAGAAGCCGGACATGATCCTGATGGAAAGCTCCGGAGTGGCCAATCCCAGGAAGATCAGGAGAGTCTTCCGGGATCCAGACGTCTCGGACCGTCTGCACCCGGGCAACACGATCTGTGTCGTAGACGCCAATATCTTCGAGCTGATCCGAGACAAATTCAGGGTGATCATGGAGCAGATTGAGGACGCCGATGTGGTGCTCGTCAACAAGGCAGAACTCGCCGGAGACCAGGCGACCCGCACCGCCTGTGACACCATCCGTTCTGCGACGCACGACAGTTGCCGGATCATCCCGTGCTCCTTCTGTGACGTTGATGCCGGTGTCCTGCTTGTGGAGCCAAGCAATGGTCGCCCCATCTCTGAGGGGAGAGACGAAGACCATGCCCTGCAGAGCCTGTCCTTCGATCTCCCCGGGTTCCTCTCTGTCGCACAGTTGCGTGCGCTCTTGGACGGCCTCGCGGACCGCCTCGTTCGCGGCAAGGGATTCATCCGGACGGAAGAAGGTGTGAAGGAGTTCCAGTGGACCCTTTCCGGCCTGGCTGTCAATGAGAGTACGGTTGGGGTGGAACGGTCCCGCTTCGTCCTGATTGGGACAGACTTGTCCCGCAGTGAGATAGAGGCTTCCCTGAAACGAAGACAACTCGATTGCTGACGACGATACTGGAATTAAGGAGTTGACCATGGGTGCAACATCAAAGCCCCGCAAAGCCTTCCCGTTCATTCTGCCGAAAGAGAAGCCCGAGCGCGAGCTGAGCGCCGCGCTGGAACGCAACTACAGCAGCTACCCAGCCCCACGGCCCGAGGCCAACGAGCTCTACTCGTTGTTCAAGTATACCGAGCTCAAGGGGGTGGACTACAACAACCACGACGGGACCATCACCCGGCGAGACCCGTCCAAGGTGATCCTGAAGGACGGGAAGTACTACGTCTGGTACACCCACCGACACACTCCCACCGCCCCCCAGGGCCCGGACAACTGCACGGATACCATCCCGGCCCGCGACTGGGATCTGTGCGAGATCTGGTATGCGACGTCCAGGGACGGGTTCACGTGGGAAGAACAAGGCGTAGCCGTTGCCCGTCCGCCACAGCCGGAGCCGGGCTGGCGCTCCGTGTCGACACCCGACATTCTGGAATGGAAAGGTCGGTACTATCTCTACTACCAATCTTTCCGGATTCACCCCTCGACCCGAGGCGACGACTGTCCTGTGGCGGTTTCCTGGGCCGACTCCCCGGATGGTCCCTGGACCGCTGTGAACCAGGTCATCATCCCCAACGGTGCCGAAGACGAGTGGGACGGCTTCTCCATCCACGATCCCTATCCTCTGGTCCACAAGGGCAGGATCTACCTTTACCACAAGTCGGACTTCGATGGGGACCCGCGCCTGGTGCGCATGACGGGTCTGGCTATCGCCGACGATCCCCTCGGCCCCTTTGAGAAGCACCCGCTCAACCCCGTGCTCAACTCCGGACACGAGACCGCCCTCTTTCCGTTCAGGGAGGGTATCGCGGCCCTGGTGATCAGAGATGGCAATGAGCACTACACGGTGCAGTACGCGGAGGACGGCGTCAACTTCCGCGTTGCCTCCATCGCCTCTCTGATGCCCGATGCTGCCGGCCCTTTTGTGCCAGACGCCTTCACCGACACCGACGAGGGACGCGGAATCACCTGGGGGCTGTGCCACAACACTATGGCGGGGCATGGGCGCGAGACGCAGCACACAGTACTGATGCGCTTCGACTGTGATCTCAGCCTGGACGACGTCGACCCCGAAATGAAGCACCACCACTGCAACTACCCCCCGGAGCATTTCTATCGTCACGGACTCAGCAAGCAGCAACGCGAACGTATCAGCAAAACGACCCGGGAATTCAGAGGCACGTGAGGTCAAGGAGCCCCTGGACCTGCCATTGGCCACGCGACCTGAGCCGGAAAGCGGCCACAGGAGGACATCCACGTGAAGAACTGCAGCATCAGTTCTGCAAGCAGAAAGGAGCTAACACAAACCATGAACCGGATACGGAAGGCCCTGAAAATCATGTGCATCTCAAGCGCTCTCCTTGCCGCCGGCTGCGTCACGGTCGATGACGGACAACCGGTCCAACCTGTCGGTGTGCCGGGGAAGTGGACGCTCGTTGAGGAGTTCTCCGACGAGTTCAACGCGGCGGAGGTCGACGACGTCAAATGGAACAGGAAAATGGGGGCCTGGGGAGAACGCGCGTGGCGTCCGGACAACGTCTATACGAAGGACGGGAAGCTGCATATCCGGGCCACGTATGATCCCCACGAACACAAGGGCGAGAAGTACTTCTACACCATGGGGATCCTGATGTCTCAGAAGACGACGACCTACGGGTACTTCGAGGCGCGCATCAAAGGGTGCAGCAAGTTCCGCGGGATGTGTCCCGGATTCTGGTTGTTCAGCAGGGGGAAACACCGGATGGAAGTGAACGGCGAGACCGTCTGCTATTCGGAGATCGACATCATCGAGATCCTCCAGGGACTTTGGCACCCGCAGTACAAGAAGCAGACCCCACCCAACTGGATTGACTGTAATCTCCACCTGCGCCTGCTCAAGAACGGTGAAGAGAAGTGGTTCAGGCCCAACGATTCTCCGGAGATGTGCAGGAATCACTGGGAAGCACCGTGGGACCCGCGGGACGACTATCATCTCTATGCAGTGGAGAATTCGAAGGAGTGGATTGTCTGGTACATCGACGGCAAGGAAGTCGCCCGCAAACCGAATCTCTATTGGCACCTCCCGATGAATCTGACGCTGACGATGGAGGCCCGTCCGCCATTGATCCGCTGGGCAGGAAGCCACGGCCGCGAGCCCGATCCCGAGAACTGCACGCCCGAGGGATTCCCCACAGAGATGACGGTCGACTACGTGCGGAGCTGGGTGCGAACGGAATAGGAGAAACTGTCTGAGACCGGTGGCGAGAGCGGGAGGAGAACCAACAAGGGACTGGGGCAGTTGCTTTCAGGCTCGAATCCTGACACCTGAACACTGAAACCTGACATCCCGACGTGCAACACGACTCACGGCCGGATCAGTAACTCCAGCGCCTCTACCTCGACTTGGCGACAGCTCTGACGTCAAGCATACAAAAGAAGGTGCCAGGAACGGTGACCTCGTCACAGACCAGGACGAGTTTGTGGCGGCCGGCGGGAAGCCGAACTCTCTGCGTACCCAGTGATTTCGTTGGTCGCCGCCAGCCGTACCCGGAATCCCACGAGGTGGGCAACTGCCATGTCAACAGGGCGGAGCCGGCTGAGCCGGATCGCCCGAGGTTCAGATGGACAGGCTCCCGGCGGGCCGTCTTGGCCTCCACGCCTTTCGTGTAGTGGTCGCACCGGTTCATGAACAGCTCCGCCTCGTAGTCCCCGGTTTCCGCCACATCCACCTCATAGGTAATCCACTGGGCCCGGCTGCCGCCAACCCCCACCGCTTCCGGAGTGTCGCCCAGTTCGTCCTTTCGATGCGTGAGTCGGGCGTCACTCGGCCCCGTCTCATCACTGCGGAACGCGACCCCGTTGCCACCCTCGTCGTAACACCCGCCAAGGATCCTCCCCGGGATTTGCTGGGCCTTGCCCTGCCAGGCTGTGCCTGTGTATTCCCGACCAGTGATCAGTTCCACCCGCACGGGAGCGGACAGCCCGACCAGACCAGTTTCGTCTCGCGCCATCGCGACGATCGTGTTGGTAACCATGGGAAAGAGACTACTGACGGTGAACGTCATCTCTGCCCGGGCAGCACTTACCGCCTTCTCCGCCCGAATACGCCCCATGGAAAAGAGCATCAGTGAGTCCACCTTCGTGTCTGCGGACGTGGCCGTGACCTTGAAACTCACCGGGACGCCCTCCTTGAACGGCCCCGGTTGGGCGAGAGCCACGGTGACCTGCGGCGGTGTCCTGCCGCCGGTGTCGTGTTCGTAGACGCGCACGTAGTCGACCACCAGGCGATCCGGGAACGTCGCCTCCTCCAAACGTCCGTAGAACGGCCTCTTCTGCTCCGCCTTCGGTGTTCTCAGGCACGAACTGATCCAGATCTTCTGCGGCACGTTGGTCACGGGCACGTCTCGGTAGGTCTGTCGCAGCGTCTCCTGACCGTCCACGTAAAATACGTGCTCGAGTGGCGTCCACTGGAAACCAACCGTGTGCCAGCCTGCGTAGTCTTCCATGACCACTCGGCGCCCGCTCGATGTGCGACCGAGGGCCTTGCTGTCGAGGATACGGCCTTCGCCGACCCCCTTTGCGTTGCCCTGATCGCCAGGCAGCCGAGCCAGCTTGACGCTGCAGTGGTAGCAGTGGCTGACGTCATTCGTTTTCTTGGGCTTATAGAAGTCCTCGAAGATGTCGAACTCCTGGGCATGGACGAATGTGTCCACACCACAATCATAGGGGTATCCGGCCATCCAGACAGCCGTCCACCACCCGGGTTGCCGGGAGAACTGCACGCGCGTCTCGAAGTACCCGTATGCTTGCTCGAAGCGGCTGTTGATGCTGCCGGCGTGTCGTATGGTCCCGTCAGCATCCTGGGTCAACTGCAGCACAAGCGAGCCCTTCCGGTCGAGGAACATGTTGGCGGGGTCAGACTCGATTTTTGTGTCCGGCCACGTCCACTTTTTCAGCGGCTGGACGTGCCACTTGTCCGTGTCCAGGGTTGCCCCATCGAACTCTTCGTTCCAGACGAGTTTCCACGTTTTCCCCGAAGGAGGCCCGTCCCTCTGCCCGGCTTTGGTGACCGAAGCAAGCTTGGCGCTCGGGGGCGCTGGTGCTTTGCGGATAGCGGGGTTCCTCAAGTCTGCGGGGCCGCCGACGGCCAGCATCGCCGAGCCGGAGCCGCGCAGAAAACGGATCGCCAGCACGTGCTCCCCCTTGGCCATGTGCACAGTCACGGGAAAATCACGGATACTCGGTGGCCAGGCCTCGTTGCCTTCACTGCCCCGACTGAGCGTTTCTGAGACCAGGACTCCGTCCAGATAGGCCTCGTACCACCAGTCCGCGCCAAATCCCAAGGTGTTTGGCCCGGCCGTGTCGACACTGAAGGCCAGATAGACCCAGGCCGTGTTGCCCACCGCCGACCCGCAAAACGGCGCGCAATCGAGACGGCGGAAGGCGTCAACGCTCGCAACGCGCCCAGTCGCCTGTTTGTCGCCGATGACCAGTGTCTTCGGTACGCGGCGCAAGAGTTCCGGGCCTGGCACGCCGTCTTCCCTCACAAACGGCCCGAAAACCAATGCTCGCTTGGGCAACGACAACGTGCCTTGTGGCGCCGCGCCCCTGCCCTGCCCTGCCCCCACGCAAGTAACGAGCAAGAGAGTCACTAGCGCGCACCGTGGACGTGATTTCATCTCGTTCGACTCCTTCGTGTCTAGTCATTCAGGTAATAGGGCGTGGTGCCCCCCCAAAAAGAGGAATTGACGCGACCATGCGGCAATCCCCTGCCCTGTCATCGTGACTGAACTCGAAAGTCCACTGATCAGGCTGGGAGAAGAGCAGTCTCCGTCACCAGGGGAGTTCAGGCTCCTCTGGGATGCCGCACGCTCCTCGCGGGCCGACGCGATGATAGCATACCTGGTGTTGAGTCGCAAGAAGCGCGTGCAATCGCTGGCCATATTGACATATGCCATGGGGACGGGGGCCGCGGCGGCGGCGGCGGACGCAAAGCTCATTCCATACGGGTTCGACAACGTGGGTGTAGTAGGACGTGCTCTGCAGAGGCGAAAAATCACATGCGGGGCAGCTTTGTCACATGCGGGTCATTGTCCATGGCTGTCCGTGTGCATAGATTGGGAGGGAGGCACGGCAACCAGAAGGAGACGCATTCAATGCATAGACACACCTTCAGCGCAGCAGTGACAGTCGCTTTAGTATTTCTGTGGGCTTCCCCTCTCTTCGGGCAGAATGTCGATACGACCGGCTACAATGTCCTTTTCATTTCCGTCGACGACCTTAACGATTGGGTAGGCTGTTTCGGCGGCAACCCACAGGCGAAGACTCCGAACCTGGACAAATTCAGTGCCGGCGGCGGCATGGTCATGTACGATGCTCACGGAGCAGCTACCGTCTGCAATCCCTCCCGATCGTCGCTGCTTCTCGGGGCGCACTGCTACAAGACCGGCGTGTACAGCAATGCCCATGACCTGAAGAAGGCTCCCGGCGCGAAGGACCTCATCACGCTTCCCCAGTTCTTCAGCAAGCATGGCTACCACACTATCTCCAGGGGCAAGATGTTCCATGGTCACAAGATCAAAGGAAAGCCCGGCTACGACTGGGGGCAGGAGTTCTTCGATGAATGGATCAAACCGCCCCGGTCGATCTGGCCGCCGAAAGGCGCCGTGCCGCTCAGCGGCGTCCCCTACGCCCCAAAAGGCCACAAGCGCGATCGCGCGTTCGACTGGGGAGGAGTCGGAGACAACGACACGACCAAGACGATGGATTACCAGACGGCCGCTTGGGCTTCAGAACAGCTCAATGCGCGCGATTTCGACGGCAAGCCGTTCTTCATGGCCATCGGTATCTACCGGCCGCACCTGCCTTGGTATGTCCCCCAGAAGTACTTCGACATGTACCCGCTGGAGGAGGTCAAGCTGCCGGAGACCCTTGCCAACGACCGTGACGACATCATTCAGGACAACGGCAAACCCATCTACTTTGAGGACTCCTGGTGGAAGCGGATGGAGAAACACAAGGCTCACAGACAAGCTGTGCGCGCCTACCTGGCCAGCATCACCTTCGCCGACGAGTGTGTCGGCGTGCTCCTCGATGGCCTGGCCAAGAGCAAGTACGCCGCCAACACCATCGTCATGATCTGGGGTGACCACGGCTGGCATCTTGGCGAGAAACAGAAGTACTCCAAGACGCTGCTGTGGCAAGAATCCTGTCGCGTTCCGTTGATGGTCAAAGTCCCGGGCGTCACCCCGACCAACAAGCGCTGCCATGGCGTGGTCAGTCTCATCGACATGTACCCGACTCTGGTGCAACTGTGCGGCCTGCCCGCGAATCCGAAGAACGATGGCCGCAGCTTCGCCAAACTCCTCCACAGTCCCGACATGACTTGGAACGAACCGATACTGACCACCCACAACCGCGGCAACCATCGCATCTACGACGGCCGCTACAGCTACATCACCTACAACGGCGGCGAGGAACTCTACGACCACAGAGATGACCCAATGGAGTGGACGAACCTGGCCCGCAACCCGGAGTACGCCGCCATCAAGGAGCGTCTGAAGGCCCGCGTCCCCCGGACCAATTCACCCGAAGCCCCCAGCAATGGTGGGCCTGGGAAGGGCAAGAAAAAGACAAGAAGCGTTAGATGAAAGAACCATTCAGGACCTGGGTTGCCGTCTCGATTGTCGGGATGGGACTGACAGCACACATGGCGACAGCCGCCAAACCGGCCCTCACGAGCCTTGATACCGGCCTGACTATCATGAAGGTGCGCACGGCAACACGCGCGGGTGCGCCCAGCATTGTGGCCAGCAGCTACGAAGGGACCGTGCTGGGCATCGCCCATGATGGCAAGCGTCTGTGGGAGAACGCACTGTCCGGTTTCATGAACCACGATTTATGGTGCGATGACATCACTGGTGACGACAATGATGAGATCCTGGCCGCCAACGCCGATGGGACGCTCTACTGCATCGATGCCGAAGGGAACCGGCTGTGGGCGTTCAGGCCAAGCGACGCGCCGATGAATGGGGTCTGCGTCGTGCGCAAAGACGGCGTCCCTTACGTTGTCTGCAGCGGCTACGACACGACCATCCGCTACCTGTCGGGGGACGGGCAACTGCTCAAGACTGTCGACTCCAGATCCTACTCCAGGGAGAAGCCCTGGGGGAAAAACCGTGCCCATCTGCCCGAGGACTACAGGCATGTTGCCAACTTCATTCGGCCACTGAAACGAGCAGAGGGCACGGACATCCTGGTGGTACACGCAGCGATTTGGAGTACGAGCGCCGCGGGCCGCCTGTACCTCTTCGAACCACTCGCAGAAAAGCCGTTCAATGAGCCGGCAAAACTCAAAGGAAGCGTGGGGGAGTTGCGCGTAGCCGACTTGAACGGCGATGGCAACGAGGCAGTCCTCACCGGTTCTACGAGCATGATCCAGAAGGCCTGTGTAAGCACGGTCACCGCGTCGGGGGAGCAACGCCTCCTGGATCTCAGAGAAGTAGGCCGACGCATCGACTGGTTCGGCTACCGCGTGGCCCAACCTGAGTTGGTCCTGGATGGTGACAGACAGCGTCTCCTTGTCCTCTTTGGTGCTCGCATCGTGCTGTTGCCGGCTGACCTGGCCAATGCAGATCCGAAAGAGGCCGAAGTCCTGGCGAGCCGTTACTCCTTCAACGACATGTGGAAGCCTCGGGGCACAAACCGGATCATCCTGGCCAGTGCGCAAAGCGGCGGCAGCTGTGTGCACGTCATCGACCTCGACAACCCGGCATGGAAGGAGGAGTACGCGGCCCTTCGACCTCCCGCGAAGATCGCGTCCATCCTCAAAAACAGCGCCTCGGTTCGCAAGCAACTGGACACTTTCCGCAAGCCCTCTTGGGAGAAGCCGGTGCCTCCGGTCACTTTCATGACCGAGAGCCGGAAAAACAAAACCGCGGCCAACGAGATCACGCGAATCGAGGCCAAGTATGACACCCCCATCTTCCTCAACTCCCATCACCTGATTGCAGCCGAAGTCGTCGACCGGACGGGATTCGATCCGGTCTATCAGAAGCGACGGGACCGGCGCATGAAGTACAAGTGGACAAGCGACCAGTTCGTGGGTTTCTTCGCGCCTCGCTTCGAGAACGCCAGAGGGATCGCCTATTGGGGCGGGCACGGAAACGACCCCTACCTGACCAGTCTGAAAACACAGAAACGGCTCTTCGATATTGCCGCGTCGCAAAACAAGAAACTGGTCACCATCTACCCCGAGTTGGAGCGTCACGACGAGCACTTCGCCTGGGTCATGGACAACCACTTCTACCCCATGGCCGAATATGCTTCGGGTAAGGATGTCCACATCTTCGTCCGCACGAAACACGCCTTCTGGAACGGTATCGTTTACCTGCCCATGTGGTCCAGGCTGATCTCCGGTGAGTTCGCCGATGTCTTCGTTCCTGCGTTGGAGGAGACGACCGACAAATCCATGGAACTGAGCGTTGCCGCCCGAATGGGAATCTGGGCAAGCGGTTCTGTGAACCAGTGGGGTGCGCGTTGTGCCCGAGACAACACCAGCTTCGATCGGACCCGACAGTTCTCCCACCAGATGCTGCCCAACCACTTCCTCCGGCAGATGGTCTACAACATTTCCTGCGGCGCCACGTACCTTAACAACTTCCCCGTTGATCAGGAGTACATGAGCTTGCTCTGGGAATTGGTTGCCAAAGGCGTGCTGTACGTGCCGGCCCGCAACGAACTCGTGAGTCTCTCTCCCGTACACCTGAGCATGACCGAACCGGATGCACGCTTCCTCGATACCGGCAACAACGTGAAGTGGATGACCTTCTTCAAGCAGGAAGAGGAAGATGCCAACCCGATGGTCTTCGGTCGCCTCAACGGGACGTGGCCAGGCGCCCCGAACACGGCGTGGGACTTCTCCCGCTACGCCGCCGGGGTGGGAGACCGCCGCCTCAACTACCTGCCTCCGTACCCACACGGCGTGGTCATGATCACCCCGCCGCAGGAAGACAAGTTCGCGGACGCCAGTGCCCCGCGCGGAAGGCTCGTTGACCACCTCCACCCCATATACCGGGACATCCTCAAAGAGTACATCACCGATGGCCGAAACTACATCTCAGCCAACGGCAAACAGGCCTTCGCCGCGAACAGCGACTACTACGGGAAAATCGAGGACGACATCCGAGCCGGCGCGGAAGAGCTGCCGCTCACCGTCTCCGGCGATGTCGCCTGGGTCTGTTCGCACACCGCACCAACCCATCTGCGCCTGACATTGGTTGACGGCGGCTACATCAATCCCGGCGAGCGCACTGCGACGATCACCTTCCACACGGTCAGGCCGGTCGCGGTGACCGATGTGCTCGCGAATGGTGCCAGCAAAGACCGGAGTATTCTCGCACACCACTTCGGGCTGCGACCAAAGGGCCACGGGGGGAACGCACAGATCGCCATCGACGATGACGGGACGGCCACCCTCGCCGTCCCGTGCGGGCTCTTCCGCTTTCTCGACATCGAACTGAAAGAGGCCCTTAGATGAGCTTGGCAGCGAACGCAGCCTGGATCGTCATGGCGGCGGCAGCTCAGGCCACGGGGGGAGCTCACGCGTGGCAGCATGGTGATCAAAGTAACCGCGCAAGCCCGGGACTGGATGTCATGTTGCGTATCGGCTCCCCTGGGCGCGGATGCACGTTGCCCTGTCCCACATTCACTCTGCCACCGTTGAGATCACCACGCCCTTCCCTTTCACGTAAGCCACGTGGGGAACGCCGTACGTAGTCCCCGCCTTCCCACTGTGTCCGGGAATCCCGACCGTTCCTGCCGCAAACGCTCTCGTGTAGACAGCGTCTCGCTGTTTTCCGGACCAGACGAGTTCGAGGTCCGTTCTCTCCCACCCCTTTGGGAGACGACAGTCTCCTCGCCGGTGCACAGCCAGATATACGGTTGCCGGGGCACTGATACGGAACTGAAAGCTCGCCCCAGGTTCCTTGTAGGTGCCACGCAGTGCTGTCACGCTCGGAAGCGTTGCCAGCTGGTCCGGAAGGGCATCGAAGGCGTGTCTCTTGGGCGTTCCGTGGACCCGTAGCCGCTCTCCTGCGTCGCGGATCTCGATGTGCTCAGCCGTCGGGATGCGAGCGGGGACGTCCCGAGAAGACTGCTTCGGTTTCACAGACGTCCGGCCCTTGGTCACGAGACAGCGCTTCGCCCACACGTGGTACTGCGCTGCCAGAGCTCTCACCCTCTCCGGGAACCGGGCGGACAAATCTGTGAGTTCAGTGCGGTCGACCCGCATGTCGTACAGTTCCCATTCGCCGGTCTTCGGGGCCACAAGCTTCCAGCGCCCAACCCGGATCCCCCTGTTTCCCATGTGCTCGAAGCCAAACGGACGCTCGCGGCGTAGGCGCCCTCCCCTGAAAGCCGACTTCAGGCTCTTACCCTCCATGGGTAAGATGCGATGTCCCTTGTGCGTCTCGGGGTAGTCGGCATCCGCCACATCGACACACGTAGCCATCAGGTCCACCACGTGAGCGGGGTCGACAACCAGCGTTCCATTCAGTTTCGCATCGATTCCCCTCGGCCAGTGGACGATGAGCGGGGTTGAGATACCCCCCTCGTGGATCCACTTTTTGTACTCCCGGAACGGGGTGTTGGAGACGTTGGCCCAACAATGCCCGTAGTAGGCTTCGGAACCGACCGTACCACAGGCTCCCCTTCCCTTGTTTGTACCCAAAACTCCGCCGGCTTCACAGCCGCCGTTGTCGTGCAAAAAGAGGATCAGCGTGTTCTCGTAGACACCCAGCTGCTTCAGTTCACGGACAACCTTGCCGACATTCTGGTCCACGCAATCGATCATAGCCGCGTAGGTAGCCATGCGCAGATCCTGCTCGTCCTTCTGCTTGTCGCTCAGCGTATCCCAGGCCGGAACGTTGGCTGGGCGCGGGGAGAGCCTCCACATCGGGTCGATAATGCCCTGTTGGATCAGACGTTCATGCCGCTGCTTCCGGATCACGTCCCAGCCAGTGCTCTTGTATCGCCCACGGTACTTGGCGATGTCCTGTGGCTTGGCCTTCAGAGGATAGTGCGGGGCGTTGTAGGCAAGGTACCAGAAAAAGGGCCTGCCGTTCCCGACAGCTTCCCGAATGTAGGCGAGTCCCTCGTCGGTATAGGCGTCCGTGGCATACCACCCGTCGGGTGGGTCCTTCTCGACACTGTACAAGACCTCGTTCCCGCGGATCACCCGGCGTGGCCTGATGAACGCTGATGGCCGGAAGTAAAAGCCTCCCCCACCGGGACAGCTGTAGCAATGGTCGAACCCACGCCCGAGTGGCCACCAAGCCTTCTTGCGGTCTCCCACATGCCATTTCCCCGTCTGGATCGTGACGTATCCTGCCGGTCGCAAGGCCTCGGCGATTGTGACGCACCGCTCCATCAGACGACCCCGATAGCCGGGGTTGGTCTTCCCCTCATCGCCGGTCATCCCGCCCATCCCTGCCTGGTGGGCATATAGCCCCGTCAGGAGACTCGCCCGGGTCGGACAGCAGCGACTGGTGTTGTAGAACTGGGTGAACCGTAGGCCATCGCCGGCGAGACCGTCAAGGGTAGGTGTTTCTATCTCGCTGCCGTAACACCCGAGATCCGAGAATCCCATGTCATCAGTCATAATGACAATGATGTTGGGCTTCGCAGACGCAGGATACGCAGCCATGGTCCAGGCCCACAGAACGACAGACAACAGAAGAGTCAAGCGCGCGCTCACCGTTCCCATCCCCTTCCCTACTTGGCAAACACTTTCACACCCTTGAGGTGGAAGTACTGCGGGGCTGTGTCGATGAGCCCAATCTTGATATAACGGACGGCATGTGGCTGGTCGATCTTGACCAACCACCGGGGGAGTGCGGCCGTTGCCCGGAATACCTCGTTCCAGTGTTCATTGTCTCCCGACGCCCAAACACGCAGGTTCTGAGCGCGCCCAATCAGATCTGGCCGATTCAGAATCTCAAGCCCAACCACAGGTCGCTCACGCTTCAGATCGATGACGATCCACGGTCGCTCTTCCTTGTCTGTGTGGAATGACTGCTTGCCCTCCATCGTTGTGAGCAGCGTATGGTTGTGAGGTGTCCCGAACCGCGTCGACAACGAGCTGTGCGTGACCGTCGCGTCTCGCGAGATCCACGTCCAATCAGGGGGGATTGGTGTCTTCGAGGCACCCTCAGCTTTCTTGGCGTCCTCCCATCTGGGCAAGGGAGTGTGCGCTTCCCCCATGATCTGTTCCATCCGCTGAACGATCTCCGGGTGTTCCCCAGCCACATCATTATCTTCTCCGATGTCGGTTTTCAGGTTGTAGAGCTCGAGTTTCGCGATCTTTCCCTTCCGTGATCTCAGCCGCACGGCTTTCCACTGCTCCATCCGGACGGCTTGCATGCCGAGGGCTCTCCGGGAAGATTCCCAGTAGAGGTAAGGGTGCTTCTTCTGATCGACTTCTTCGCCTCGAAGCGTTGGCAGAATCGAGATGCCATCGGTCTGGGTGGGAACGGGCTGCCCCGTGAGTTCAGCCATGGTGGGGAGAATATCCCAGAAGGCACTGATGTGATCGCTCTCTCTGCCTGCGGCGACTGCCTCCGGCCAGCGAGCCAGAAACGGAGCGTGGATGCCACCTTCGTAGAAGTCACGCTTGATGCCCCGAAATGGTCCATTGGAATCCCAGAACGTTGGATCGTGCCCCCCCTCGCGATGCGCCCCGTTGTCGCTCGTGAAGATGACCAGCGTGTTGCGGTCGACGCCCAACTCCTTGAGGACCCGCAGGAGTTCACCGACCTGATTGTCGAGGTGCTCGATCATTCCGGCAAAGCCCGCAATGGGGTTCGTCACCGGTGGACAACTCTCGCCCTTTCCCGCGCCGTACTTGCCGATCTTCCTGTCGAACTGCGAAAAGACCTTGCGCCACTTCTCATGCAGTTCCGCCGGAGCATGCATTGCCGCATGCGGAATGGCGGTTGGGATGTAGCAGAAGAAGGGCTGGCCTTTCTCCGCGCTCTGTCTGATGAAATTGAAGGCATCGACCATGATGAGGTCGTGAACATACGTCCCTGGTTCGAGGAGTTCCTCCTTGCCATTGCGCACGATACTGGTGGGGTAGTAGGTGTGAGCAATCATCTGGCTCTTCCAGCCACTGAATGCATCGAAGCCGTGCGTCAGGGGATTCTGAGCTCCTTCTGCGTTCGTGTGGCCCAATCCCCATTTGCCGAATGCCCCGGTAGCATAGCCGGCGTTCTTGAAGAGGCGCGGCAGAGTGGTCATGGCCGGGTCAAGCGCAAGTGTCGGTTCGTTCCCATTGGCCCGGCAATGCACATGGCCGGGATGCTGCCCCGTCATCAGGTTGGCGCGCGATGGAGAGCAAACGGTGTTCCCGGAATAGTGTTCGGTGAAGATGATCCCTTCCCGCCCCAACCGGTCGATGTTCGGGGTCTCCAACTTCTTCTGCCCCAGGATAGACAGATCGCCGTATCCCAGATCATCGGCAAGAATGAAAACGACGTTCGGGTGGTCGGCAGCGCGCCCCACCATGCTGAGCGTCACCAAGACCGCCAGACCGAGTACTGTCTTCATCATGCTTACTCCCGGGATCTCTGTTCCATCGCGCCCCCACTCCCGTCGCGAAGTGTGAGGCAATCCTCTCGCGCAAACATATCGCGGCCCCGGATCGCGAACTGCGTTCCGATCGGTTCCGGTTCGCGGCACGCCCGTACTTTAGCGCTTGAACGAGACTCCGGCGGTCGAGGAGCAGCCTTCCCCGAAGAAGCTCTGACCGGCACGCGACACGCCCTCCAGGAAACACGCCCCCGTTGGAGGGTCGTCTCTCAAGAAGTCAGTTAAGGGCCGAGAAACCGTGACACATGGCCCTACGACCCCACCCACCTCGTGTGGGTGGTGAGCGAGATTGGTTCCGTGCGCAAGGCGTTCATGCCGCCTCCCCCCGAAGATGAGCAACTGCACCGCCGCAACACCGACCGGGTCGTGGAGTGCGCGAATCAGCAACGTCTCCGCGTTCCATGAGAGAGCACGGCCCCTTGCCTCACTTCTCTTGGAAATGGATAGTAACGCAAATTCTACTCCGGGGAATGCAGAACGATAAGTGTAGACAGTGATCTTGAAACGGGCTTCCGTGACACTGCAGCTTGGCTGCACAAGCAACTGCCACGGAACAAAGGAGACGTTCGGGTGCAGAAATCTCTCTCCTGCATTGTGCTGTGTGTCCTTCTGCCACTGTCTCTCGGCGCACAAACGGCCACACCGAAAGCCGTCCCCATCGTGCGCGATGTGGACATTGTGATTGCCGGCGGCGGCTGCGGTGCTGTTGCAGCTGCGGAGTCCGCAGCACAGGCTGGGGCAACGGTGCTCGTGATCACGTCCCGCAACTATCTGGGCGAGGACATTGCCGGGACCATGCAGCTCTGGCTCGAGCCGGGCGAGGAACCTGGGGAAGGGCTGGCGCAACGGCTCTACAACGACCCCTTTGCCAGGGACGAACCCGGCCTCCACTACACTTACACTGCCGACAGACCGTCGCAGAAGAGACACCCTGATACGGCCCCCCCATCCCGTCTTCGCCGTACCCGTTCCGCGACGGATCCCCAACACGAAAGTGTCCAATACGAGAACGACGTCACAATCACGGCTGATCTGGGGAAGATCGTCAGCGTCCGTGAGATCGCGGCTAACGCTTTCAGGCGCCCCCGCGACTTCGAGGTGAAAGACCTTGCCGTGCAGACCAGTCCGGACGGGGAGGCCTGGCGCGACCTGGGCCGGTTCAGGTGCATTGTGTGGGGCGACCGGCAGGAGTTCACAGTCCCGATCAAGCAACCGGCGCGCTACGTCAGGATGCTGTTTACACGCCAGGTCAGATGTCAACGCATTCTCCTCGGCGACATCAAGTTCGTTGCAGCCACTGTCGAACAGGTCACAACTGAAGCGTCGGCCATACGACCGCTGCACGCGAAGAAGGCTCTGGAGCGCACGCTTCAGAACGCCGGCGTGCCGTTCCTCTTCGGGACGTACCCGACGGGTCTGCTCCGTGATTCAACCGGCCGAGTTTCGGGATTGGTGATGAGTAACCGGATGGGGCGCCAGGCCGTCCGGGCCAAGGTGGTCCTGGACTGCACCGAACATGCGGTCCTCGCCAGACTGGCCGGTGTCCCTCTGCGGAAGCCGCAGCCTGCAGAGACCACCGTCCGCTGGGTCACGATTGCCGGCGAACCGACCACGCGCGACGGCCTCACTGTGCGCAAACTCCCCTTCCCGGTCTCAGTCTACGATATCAAGGGGCGACGAGCCGCCGAGAAACAAGCGGCTTGGTACGAGTGCGCACTGACTCAAGAGCGGGCCGACGACCTCGCGTCGCGCATGGCCCTGGAAACACGAGTTCGGGAGCTTTGCTACAACCCGACGCAACTGTTCACTGCCGACATCCCGCTCGTGATCCCGGGAGCGCAGATCATGTCTCGAGCTGCAACCGACACCGAGTGGCGGACCACAGACGCTTTCGCGCTGGAATCCTGCCAGCCCGTCCAGACGGAAGGGCTCTGGGTGCTCGGCGGATACTCCGATGTCTCCCGGGGAACAGCTGGGAAGCTGCTGCGACCGGTGAACATGATCGTTGTCGGCGCGCGTTTGGGCAGGCTGCTGGCTACACGCAGCACGGATCTGCCCGAGACCGGCACGGCGACGGTCGCAACAGGAGCTCCCTCCTCAGCACCCGTACCCGGAGAGGTCCGCGAAGCACTCGCCGGACTGCGCCCCGGGGACAGTGCCCAACACGCTCAAGATCCCGGTCATCCGCTGCCTGTTCTCGGCCAGTATGACGTCGTCGTGGTCGGCGGCGGCACCTCCGGCGCACCGGCGGGCATTGCGGCGGCGCGGCACGGCGCCAGGACACTCGTGTTGGAATACCTGCACGGGCTTGGCGGGGTCGGCACGCTTGGGATGATCGGGAAGTACTGGTACGGGAACCGCGTCGGATTCGCGAGAGAATCGCCGGAAAACCCAATCGAGGCCCGAATGCACTTCTACCTCAGCGAACTCCGCAAAGCGGGGGGCGAGGTCTGGTTCGGGACGCTCGGGTGCGGGGCACTGACCGAGGGCAACCGTGTGACCGGTGTCATTGTCGCCACACCGTTCGGGCGCGGAATCGTCAAGGCGAACGTGGTTGTCGATGGCACGGGGAATGCGGACATCGCAGCGGCGGCCGGGGCACAGACCCAGTTCGTTGAGCCGTTCTTTGCACTGCAGAAGTCCCATATCCCGCCACGTGAGGTCGGGGCGAGCTACATCAACGGCAACCGTACACCCATCGATGCCGCCGATCCGGTGGATGTCACCGCCGCCATGATGACGTTCCCGGACCGTTCGTTCGACCGTGGCCAGATCGTTGCATCACGGGAACGGCAGCGGATTATCGGCGACTACGAGCTGGACTGGCTCGACCAGCTCAACCGCCGGACATTTCCGGACACGATCACCTACGCCAGAAGCGACTACGACAGCCATGGCTACCAGACCCACGCCTACTTCATGCTGCGCCCCGCACGTCAGCCGGGCAAGCACCGGAAGCAGTTCCACAGCTACGTGCCCTATCGCTGCCTCCTGCCAAGAGGGTTGGACGGTATCCTCGTCGTCGGACTCGGAATCAGTGCGCACCGCGATGCGATGCCGATCGTGCGCATGCAGCCGGATCTTCAGAACATCGGTTACGCCGCTGGGATTGCTGCGACCATGGCTGCCGGCTCGAAATGCTCACTGCGGGGCATTGACATCAAGGCCCTCCAGGCGCACCTCATAGAGGCCGGCATTCTGGACAGAAGGACGAAGTCCCATGCCGATTCATACCCGGTGAAGCAGGCAACTCTGACGGAAGCCGTGGCAGCACTGCCGCAGAGCTACAGCGGCCTCGGCACTGTGCTTGCAGAGCCAACGCGCGCGCTGCCCCTGCTGCGGCAGGCCTATACACAGACCGATGGCCACGACAGACTCGCCTACGCCCACGTCCTGGGAATTCTCGGTGATGCCACCGGAGTCCCTGCGCTTGTCTCAGCCGCAAACGCAATCTTGAAGACGGGCGATCTGAAACACCGCAAGGAGAGCGACGGTATGGACCGGGGCACCCAGCTCATGTGGGCCCTGGGCAGATCGAGAGCCCCGGCTGCGATCGACGCCCTCGCCGCCCTCACCGAAGCCGGGGCGGTCAATAGCGGCGGTCGGTTCCGAGCTGTTGCCGTCTCGCTGGGCGCGACCGGATCGAGAGCCGCCATCCCCGCGCTCCAGAAGCTGCTCCGAGATCAGAACGGGAACGGCAGCGCCAATGAACTCATGGCAGCCTGTGCTCTCCGGCAGTGCGGGGACAGGGGAACGGACGCAGAGCCCGTCCTCGAACGCGCCGCCACCGGCACCAACGGCCCCCTCGCCCGACTCGCCCAGAGCATGCTGGGAGAATAGAGGATTCCGGTGAGGTCAGGATCTACTACGGCCCGGCCGATACGGTCGAGTGTCCCGCAACCGCCCATGTCGACAGCCCGCTGGAGCTCTGTGGTACGCAAGAGGGGGGCTGGCCACAGCTCCCCCTACTGCTCCCCTATCACTGGGGCGATCTGCTTGGGTGTGGTGATGCCGGGGGGCAGTTCCATGATCTGAATATTGCGGAAGTGGATCTCGGCGCCCTCCGATTCCAGGCAGAGGTAGCCCTTACGCACCGATGAGTTGCGAATGCTGTTCACGAACTTGCCGTTCACCGAGAGCTTCACGGCGCCGTCGACACACACCGCATCGTAGACATTCCACTGCCCGTGCGGCAGGCAGCGGTTCTCCAACGACTTGCTGCGATTCCCGCGTGGATTGTCAGGCGTCGCCTTCAGGCCACCCGCCCCGAACAACTCCCCATGGACGTAGGCGATCGGCGGCGGCGTCTTCCCGGGCTTTGTACGGAGCTTAACCCAGTCCAGTTCAAGCATCTGTATCTCCATGCCCTTCGGTAGCCGGTTCCGACCGGGCACAGCATCGCACCACGCGAACACGCCTGAGTTCCCGCCCGGCTCCATGTGCCGCCACTCGATGTGCAGGATGAAGTTCTCATACTGCTTCTCCGATCGCATGACGCCAATGGGCTTGCCCTTACAGACCAACAGGCCGTCCTCCACGTACCAGGTGTCCGCCGACGTATTCACATCGACCCAGCCGGACAAGTCTTTGCCGTTGAACAGCGGTCTCCATTGCGGGAGCGGCGTTGGCGGCTTCTCGGCGTCAACTCCCGAGAGGACGGGACTCAACAAGATGGATAGACCGATAGCGGTTACGGCTACTGGGAAACGCATGGCTTTGCTCCTTGTTGCGTTGTTCTTGCGTCGAACTGGTCGTTGCCCTCAATATGCCCCGCAACGGAGATAACCACCGGCCGTAAACTCCGTTCTTGTCTGAGAAACATTCGGAATCGGCCCCGTTTTGCAGTACCGCAACACCCGTCGACCGTCTATCTTTGACCATGCCGCAAGCGTGGCAGGATGGGCATCTGGGCAACGGCCAACTCGACATAGAGACTCTTCATCTCGCTCTTAATGCTGTTCTCAATCCCAGACGGCAGACTGATGGAGAGCGGGACGAGGAGTGGGATTAAGAGTGGAAGAAGCGAGAGCAATGAGAAAAGCAATAGCAATGGTGGTGACGATGACAACTGCGATTCATGCTGCAAGTACGGACAAGACGCTGGTCTCGTGGGTCGAGTTGACGGACAGGAGCCAGCGCGCCGGCAGTATCCTGACGGTTCAGCGCGGGGACATGTTCGACGGGATTGTCTTTGCCGAGCTCGCACCCGACCGATGGATGGCGGGGAGCAATCACTTCAGCCGCACGCAGAAAGCCCAAAGCGAGTATCCCTCCGAGACGACGGAGGGCAAGACGCTGCTGCAGATGGCTATCGTGTACAAAGACGACACCATTTCCATCTACCGCAACGGGAAACCGTATGCTTCATACAAAGCCAAAAACATCGACCTGCTCAGCGGCAAAGACAACGTTGCCGTGTTCGGCGTGCGGCACATCGATGGGACCGGCAGCATCGGCGGAGCCATCGAGGATGCCCGGATCTACGACAGAGCGTTGACCGCGGACGAACTGGGAGCTCTCGAACCGAACCGGGAGTCGTCGGTCAAGCCCTACGCGTGGTGGGATTTCAGCGGCGACAAACTGGTCGACCGCACGGGGCGCTATCCACACGCCAAGCTCGTCGGCGCAAAACTGAAGAACGGTCGACTGATCCTGGGCGAAGGCGCCATGGTCTGTGCCGCCCGGACGGAGGCCGAGGCAGACATGCTTCACCGGCGTGGAGAACTCCCGGAATTCACCGGCCCATACGTCCCGGAGACGCCGGCGTGGCCGGAGAATCCGCCGGACAACTGGGCGATCTACCACCTGGCGCATCCGACCTTTTCCATGGGTAGTCCATTCGATCCCAACCCGGCGTTCTTTTACGGGGGCCGCTACCATTTGCACTACATCTACAAGAACCACACAGGCTTTGTGTTCGCCCACGTTTCGAGCCCAGAC
>Ga0209045_1001004_pt1 | contig 28364 bp, 18 predicted proteins | sample SaaInlLV_10m_DNA_4_FD_184664 | JGI IMG/M metagenome (GOLD analysis project Ga0209045, IMG submission 184664) | Marine microbial communities from expanding oxygen minimum zones in the Saanich Inlet - Saanich Inlet SI072_LV_200m_DNA (SPAdes) (version 2) | ecosystem: Environmental > Aquatic >...
GGCACACGTGAAAACTACCAATGGCGTTACTCAGACAAAATTAATGTTTCCCACAAGTTGGGACGCAGAGGTTGTTCTTGACCAGATTGCCCAGGGTTGTTGCAACATCGATAAGACTATTGCCTGCGGCGATGGGTCATTCAACATCGAATGCTCAACAAATGCTGGTCTGCGCATGCAAATGCACGTAGATAAATCTGGCACCATAAAAAAATGCACCCTGCTGGAAAGCTCAGAAACTTACTGGGCAACCCCTGAAGCATTGAAGGTGTTTCGCTCTAGTTTGCAGCACAATACTCGTGGTAAAACACCAACATCAGCGCAAAAAATGGCACTTCAAATTTTTCGTAAACGATTTTCTGGCGAGGCCTTTAAACGATTTATCTTGGAAGATCATCTTGGTGAAGCTGGTGGAGTGGCCCGACTAAACAGCCAATTACGATTGTATGAGACAAACTGCGAAATTATGCCAGGTAAAATACTTGAGGATAAGCCTTTAATTCAATGTAATAGATATCAAGCACAACTTGTTCAAGAGCTTATTAATCAAAATGTTCTAATAGTACATTCACCAACTGGTATTGCAGGCAAGTTAGAAGGTATAGAAATTACATTGGTTGATGTGGAACATGTCTTTGATCAAAAATGTAATGGAGCTAAAAATATCTCTGGTGGGCACTGGGACCGCAAAGGTTTATTAAAAAAGGCTGGCGTACTTGAAGTGGAAGATATCGAGAAGGGGATTGACGGTTGTTACAAGGGTAATGCGAAGCTACTTAATAGCTCCTATTTTGAGGGGAAGAGTTACTTTGGTGATGATTGGACAGCTGAACAAATTGCGCAGGCTTTTTGTGAGGCATTGGAAAATATAACTTATAAAAAGATTTTACAAAAAAATAAAGTGCGATTGCGAGGCAAGACGATAGCTGGTCTAGAAATAGAAATGATTGCTATATCGCGATCGTCGGGATTGTTCATTGAGACCTTTTACCCGAGAATATAAAATATAATTTTGAGGATTCAAGTGCCATGAAATGTGTAAAGATGGAGCGCAATACAGACAGATATGATTATGACTACATAGCGAGCTCTGGGGAAGATACAGCTATCCTTGGGCTTTGTTTGTCAGAGGTAAAGGTTAATTGTTTGCTTAAGATGATTAAGGAGAGTGATATCTGCGGGGGCTCTGAATTGAGCTACATTATTACGGTTGAACCAAATATTTACATAGGTTTTACTTTTGATGATCTGACATGGGAGCAGCGCATTATTTTGAGGGATGATCCTAGGTATTTATTCAAAACAACGAAACAAGGTTTTATTGATTTGGTACAGCAATGGGCGAAGGTGCATGAAAAGCAACCTCCGGGAATTTCGATTAAAGAGATTTCCACAGATCTATGGGAGGTTAAGCCGATGACGGAGAAAGAGGTTGTGCATTACAAGGCGATTGCAGATCCAGTTACAAGTCTGTTGCCAGATGATGTAACGAATAATTAAGAGCGTAGTTTTAATGTTGTTTAAAAGTATTAAGTGAAACTGGACTGTTGTGAGAATGTTAATTGTTGATAGGACTTGTCGTTATGATAAATATGAAGTGCTTGTCTGTTCAGATGATTCATTGAAGTTTTTGTGGAAACTGATGTCCAAGTTTAGGTTAAAAATTCGTTTATTGCTCAAGGCTGTTTTGAAAGATGAATCATGCTTAGATGAAGCAATTTTTGTTGTTGATTCAAATCTTTATATAGGTTCCTCTTATAGTAACTTTACCTTTGAGCAATGCTTGGCATTAAAAGATGACTCTCAATACTTCTTTAGAACAACCAAGCAAGGATTTGTTGATTTAGCATGGCAATTGATTGATGTGCTAGATCAGAATCTAGATGGTATTTACATTGAAGAGGTGGCAACCGACTATTGGCAACTTAAGGCTATGACTTGGAGGGAGCTTAAGCATTATAGAATACTCGTAAAGCATGATTAAAATTAGTTTTGAACTGTAACAATTATATGCAGAAAAGTATTATCTTGCTACGAAAATTTTTATAAAAATATCATAAGGATTAAGCAATGAGGTTATTATGTGTTCATCCTGGTATAGATAGCTGTTATGTGATGCTTGCTCGCTCAAATGACAAGGGAATTGGCTATTTATGGGCATTCTTATCGGGAATAATTGAAGGCTCTAAGATGGACGGCTTATTCAAGATTGTTCATCATGAAAATATAGAGGGTATTTTGGGAGAGTTTTATATTTTCACTGCTGAGCCTTACGTTTATATTGGTTGTAAAAAGGATGGCTTAAAGGCTGAAGAACGACTAAGTTTTAAGGATGATCCAAATTATTACCCTTTCAGAACAACCAAGAAAGGTTTTATAGATCTCGCTAATCAGTTGATTGATTTATACGATCAGCAACCTTCTTCGTACGGCTATGGTATTTATATTGAAGAAACGGCTAATGATGTGTGGCAGGTAAGGGAAATGGATATAGATGAGGTTTGGGAGTATAAGACAATTGCAGAGCCAAAGACTGGATTTTTGCCTAATGATTGGAAGAGTAAGCTTAAATAGAGCTTCACTGTTTATCCTAAAGTCCAAAATTAGGACGAAGGCTGTTATGTGGTTTATAAAAACAGAACTTAGGCCAGAAAATCCTGGCTATTATTGGTCTATAGTACGGGAAAATTGCGTAAAAACTAACGATAAGTTTTATGGTTTATACTTCGAATAATTAGTATTCGCCTTTGGTTGCGCCGGTGCTGTATGCCATCTTAATCTTCTGTATCGGAATCAAACATCTCAAGTGCCTCATCAAGTATTACATTAAGTTTCAAAGTTTTAATGAATGTTTCGTTTGCTTTTAAAGCTTTTTTTCTTTCCTCAATCAGTTCAAGCGACAATTGTTGTCCAGCTAAAGAGAGGTTTGTTAAAAGAGGCAAATATGCTTCATTCAGTTCCTGGGGACTTTGTAAATTTTTTAGAAGCCATATTAATATGATACCATTAGATGCTAAATCAAGCGTAAAATCAAACAAAAGTGCTTTATTATGGAACACAACAGTCAAAATCCGGTCATTAGGGTTCCAGGTAATCTGTTTAGTTTTATCATCAAATATTTCGGTCCATATTTTTTTCCCCTTCGTATTAAACAAGCTAACTCTATTATGGTACCTAGCAGCCAACAACTTTCCATCTGGGCTCCAGGTAATTTGCTTAGTTTCATCAAAAAGTCTGGTATATCTAAATTGTGCTTTTTGGTTGGTCCAGAGTGTTTTACCATTTGAATCAAGTAAGATTATGCCATTATTAAGCCCTACAGCTAAGAAATTGTCGTCTGGGCTCCAGGAAATTGACTTAATCCTATCGCCAAAATCTTTGGTCAAGATCACCTTACCGTGAGCATTCAACAAATATAATTTATTAAAAGTAGATTGAACCGCTAATAATTTGCCATTGGAGCTCCAGCTTGCTGACCGAACTCCATCATTAAATGTTGTTTTCCAAACTTCTTTTCCATGATCGTCTAATAAGCTTACTCCATCTGCGAACATGGCGGCCAAAAATTTATTGTTTGGATGCCAGTAATTTAACCAAGAATAATCTTTATTTATCCAAATATTTTTACCCTGTGTATTAAACACATACAATCCATTGGAACGTAGTGAAATGGCCAAATTTTTGCCATCTGGGCTCCATTTAGCCTCATGAACATAATCATCAAAAGTCTTGCTCCAGACCGTGTTTCCATGCATATTAAGCAAACTAACTTTATAAAGATTACTAGAGGGTCCGACGGTCAAAAATGTGCTGTTTGGGTTCCATCCATTTAAAAAAGTCGAAAGATTTTTCTTGGTCCAGATCTTTGTTCCTTTAGAGTCAAACAAACGTAATTCATTACGTAACCCAATAATCAAAAATTCTCTGTTTGGACTCCAGGAAATAAGTTTATCCTCATCGGGGCCCTTAAGCTCCAATGGCGTAATTTTAAAGTTAGCTGGCAAGCGATCCAACAGCAAATCATTCTTAATTTGTTCTGTAACATTCTTTGAAAATGGACCAACATTGTGATCAAAATGTTGAGGCCCACAAAGTAAAATTAAGGCTTTTTGAAGCGACGCAATCGTCAGCTTAGAATTACAATAATCGGCTAAAAATAACGTATCGACAATGAGCTCTTCGTCACTACTGTCAACCATGCTAATAATTTTGTCGACAATTTGAACCTCTCTTTTCTTGGAAACAAGCATTTTCAGGATATCTACGAACAGTCTTACGCTTTTTTCATAAACCCTAGATCGCGAAACAATATTGTTATTATCGTCAAAAATCTTATCTGATATTGTGATAAAGAGTGATGCAAAATCATCATCACTCTGTTCAAGGTCTTCTTCGTAGGTTTCGAACAAGCTTTTCAGATGTACGGCAAACGGTAACATTGCGGCCGTTATTTCTGAATACCGTTCCTTTTGCTCATCCTGGTCCCAGTAAAGGCGCATTACCACCTTCTGCTGCTCTTTAATCAAATCTTGGACGGACTCTTGTGAATCTTTGTTAACAATATTTTTAATGTTTGAGAGGGGGGAATTTGAGCTGGAACTAGCAGAGCCTTTTGATGAGTTTTTATTCACTGCGTTACCTATCGCAATAAGTCCTACAGCTACCAACATGGCCAAAAATAAACGTTTCATTACTACTCCAAGAGTCTAAAATATTCATATTGTTAGTGTAGAAGATTTTATAATTGAAACTCAATGCCTGTGTTGATAAAGAAAGAAAACAATTTTGATCTAAAAAGCGTACGATACCTTCTAGGTACAAATTTTATGAGTGGCAATTGTTATATTTACAACTGGTTTGTGATTGTACTTTTTTTACAATTAGGCCAAAATCTGACATGGTAAAAGGGTGCAGATAGCTGAAGTATTGAATGGAATGACCATGAGCAAAAAAGAACGACTAGACCTAATTTTGTCAGAAAAGTATCCAGAGTATTCACGACGTCAGATTCAAAGTTGGATTATGCAGGGCAAGGCTCGCGTTGATGGACAGGTTCAAACAAAACCTGGAACAATTCTTAATCCTAGCTTGCCTATTGAGTTGATAGTTGAAGAGCCCAAATTTGTTTCTCGCGCAGGCTTTAAGATTGAAGCCGCACTGAATAAATTTGATATCGATGTTACTAACTTAGTTGTTATGGACGCAGGGCTTTCAACTGGTGGGTTTACCGATTGCATGCTGCAACGGGGAGCTCGCAAGGTGTACGGTGTTGACGTTGGTTATGGACAGGTACACGAAAAAATTTGTAACGACGATCGAGTCATTGTTATGGAGCGGACTAACCTTCGGCATCTTGAAACGGTTGGCGAGCCTGTTGATTTGGTAACGCTTGATCTTTCTTTTATTTCTATCATCAAAGTGATGGATGCGGTTTGTAGGATTCTCAAACCTGATGGTCGACTTCTTGTGCTTATAAAGCCACAATTTGAGGCTCCTCGTGGTTCTGTTAACAGACGTGGAGTTATTAAAGATGAGGCTTTGCGAGAACAGGTTGTTAATAGTGTTGTAGACGGTATTAAGGTGTTTGGTTTTTCCTTTCAGGGAATTGTTGATTCACCAATTTTTGGGGCACAGGGCAACAAAGAATTTGTCGCTTATTTTGAACGTATATTGGGTGATGATCGGGTTGAATAGTTCTGGTCACAGATCTCGATTTGTAGTACAATAAAAACAATTAGATGCGCCCGTAGCTCAATTGGATAGAGTAACGGACTTCGAATCCGTCGGTTGTAGGTTCGAGTCCTACCGGGCGTGCCATTATTAGTCAAAGGCTTCGCAGAGCAGGGCAAGTTCTTGCTCAAGTTTCAATTAGATCAGTAAGCTTTGGTTATTAGGCGCCCGTAGCTCAGTCGGATAGAGCAACAGATTCCTAATCTGTAGGCCACAGGTTCGAATCCTGTCGGGCGTGCCATTCTTCGCGTAAAGCTTCGAATGACAGGCCATCTACCGTCGTGAGTTGTCGTTGTTTGCCAAGTATATGTGGTGAAATTTCTTTATAGGGAGTTTGGCCGTACTGGTCAGAAAACTATGCATTACGTCATTATTGGAACATCGGCAGCTGGTATGGGAGTAATTTCAAAATTATCTCTTTTGGCTCCCGATGCAAAAATTACCTGTATTTCTGATGAAGCGGCTATGCCGTACAATAAATGCTTTTTGGACGATTGGTTGCTGCAAAAAATTGGCATCGATCGTGTATATACACGGCCGCAAAAATTCTTTACAAAACATAACATCGACTTAAGGCTTTCTTCTCGAGTAATCAAACTTGAACCCGAGGATAAGCGTATTACTTTTTTTGATGGAAGTACGCTTAACTACGATCGGCTTTTTATTGGAACTGGAACTAGTCCAAGAGATTTAAAGCTTGTTGAAGCTCAAGATAGTTTGCCTCTTTTTTATTTCCATGGACTTAAACACGCTGCTGATCTGATTAATTTCATCAATACAAATAAAGCTCGTAAGACTGTTGTAATTGGCGCAGGATTAAGTGGTTTGGAGTGTGCCGATGGTCTTCTTTCTCGGGGGCTAGAGGTCTCGATTGTTGAATCTAACTCGCAGCTATTGCCAAGTCAGGTTGACTGGCAAGGTTCGCAATTGATATTGAAGTACTTGCAACAGCGAGGCGGTTGTCTGTATGCGGATGACAGGGTGACACAACTTATGAACAAGAGCGTTATATTGAGCTCAGGTGCAACGCTTGAGGCTGACTTGGTAGTCAATGCCGCCGGAGCCCAAGTTAACACCAAATTTGCCCGAAAAGCTGGCCTTGATATGGATGGAGATTATTTGTGTGTTGATGATAATCAGCAGACTTCTAACCCATCAATTTTTGCTGGTGGGGACTGTGTAAAGGTACGAGACATTATCACTGGATTGCGGGTTCCCAGCTCTACGTGGCCAGATGCAATGCTTCAGGGCGTTACGGCAGCTCACAACATGGCTGGTTTGCCTAAGCGGTATCCAGGTGCTTTGGTTTTGACCAGTTCAGCTTTTTTTGGTGTACAGTTTGTGACCTGTGGTAACGTGAACAATGTTCCTGATGGTTACAACGTACGTGTGACAACGGGTGATGATTGGTACCATAAATTAATTTTTGATGAGCGAAATATACTACGCTCATTTCTATTGGTTGGTAATACTAATGGGGCTAATCGCCTTAAGCGTGCCATACAAACAGGTGAGCCTGTTGGGTAGCGCTCCCTTGCGCCGACGCGTTTTTTGTGCCAAAATCTGAGAACCTTAGGGTGTCTTTAGAACATAGTTTTTTTATTTAGGTGGTCTGTGGAACAGGTTTGGACAGAGCTCTTAAACATTGTCCGCGAAGAGGCTGGTAGTCGAGTCGTGGAAACATGGCTTAAGGCAATCGTGCTTCATGAGTGGGACGTTAACAAACGTCTTGTTCATCTACGAGCTCCAAATGCATTTGTGCGTGACTGGGTTTATAAGAATTACGTTCCAATGCTCAAAAAACACCTTGCACGACTTTTGCATGTTACCGATGTTCAGGTTTCCATTATTGATGCTAGCAAGCCAAAAGAGTCGGCTGCCAAAATTGAGCCTGAGGTCCAGGCCAAAAATAATAACAGCATTATTGCTGCTGTTCCCATCAAGGATGACGCAAACAGTTTGATGCCTATTACATCTCGAAGACGCCAGCACACTCTTAATGAAAATTACCGGTTCGACACTTTTGTTACTGGCCCAAGCAACATGCTGGCACATTCGGCAGCCCAGGCTGTGGCGGATCGTCCAGGGCAACTGTACAATCCACTTTTTGTTTATGCAGACTCTGGCCTTGGTAAAACACATCTCTTGCATGCAATTGGCAATAAGATTGTTGATGACCAGCCAAGAGTTAATGTGTTGTATCAGCCGGCTGATCGTTTTGTGAATGAATTTATTAATGCGATCAGGTTTGATCGTGTGCATCAGTTCCGTGATAAATATCAGAACGTAGATGTTTTGTTAATCGATGATATTCAGTTTATTTCTAACAAAAATCAGACGCAAGAAGCTTTTTTCCATATCTTCAATGCATTGTATGACGCTCGCAAGCAGTTAGTGTTTTCTTCCGATATGTTCCCGAGCGATATTCAGGGCTTGGCTGATCGTTTGCGATCTCGTTTAGCATCAGGATTGGTAACAGATATAAATGCGCCCAGCCTTGAGATAAAGGTGGCCATCGTTAAGCGTAAGGCCAGTGTGCATGGTTCAATTATTGATGACAGTGTGGCTCATTACATTGCCGCCTCAATTAAATCTAACATTCGCGAGCTTGAAGGTGCATTTATTCGAGTTCTTGCTTTTGCATCATTAACCAATAAGCCGATAACTGTTGAACTGGCAGCAAAAGTACTTGAGCGTGAAACAGAGAAAAAAAATAACGGTCTCTCTATGCGTGACATCATGCGAGTTGTTGGTAGATTTTATGGATTTGGTGCTGACGAGATGTGTTCTAATAAACGTACAAAGGATATTGTACGGGCTCGACAGGTTGCTATGTTCTTGATGAAACACAAAACGAGCAAATCATTGCGCGAGATAGCCGCAAGTCTAGATCGTAAAGATCATACAACTGTGACTCATGCAGTTGAAAAAATTAAAGAGTTACAAAATACCGATGCTAGTTACTTTGATGACATTAGATCCATCGAGCGTCTTTTAATGTAGCAGAGCGATCTGTTGTAGTTTTAGGCGCTTTTTCTTGTCTGTGAACAGACAGTCTTTAAGATATTTGTTCCCGATTGATAGATACCAGCCGGTATACCTTTTTGGACATTTTTTATGTCTTAGTCCGATTAGAACTGGGAAGTCTTCTGTGTCGACAAGTGCGATATTGCCGGTTTCTTTTTCGTACATAAAGTTCATAATTTTAGGGTCAAGTTTGTTTTCTAGCATGTTAAACAATTCTAGGCCGATATCACGGTCTTTTTTATTGAAGTGACTTAGCGATCGGTCAACGTTTATTGCATCGCAAACTATAGCGTAGGTGCTAGGAATTGTCATGGATAGTGGCTCTTTGCTGCCCATGTTGTGCCCAGTTATTGTAATTGAGCGAGATTTTTTTGGTAGCCAGTACCACTTGCGGGGTATGATTATACGCTTGTTCCATTCAGGGCAATCTTCCAACAAGTTGGAAATGAGGTGTCGATTTTTTATACGTGTAAAGCCAGCTAAATGACGGGAAATTCCGCCATTCATGAGGAACATGCAGGCTGGTTCAAATCCTTTTGAAAACGGATGCATAAGTCCGTGAGGTGTTTCAAGAAACAGTTTTACAACAATATCATAATCATTGCTTGCAAGAATTAGCGAGCCAGATTTGAGCCTACGATTGTAGTCACGGCCTTTTAGGATTCTAAAATTGGTGTAACGTTTTTTGCCTGCACGAATTTCGTCCACCAAATTATTTATCAAATCATCTAGGTCTTTTGTAGACATAGACGATTGTCTTGAGTTGCGTGGTGTAATAGTTGTGTGGTGATTGAGTAGGTTAGAGTCCAGATATTCAGGATCAAATATATTAAAAATTGTTGCTCGTAAGCATGGATTGTGCAGAACAAATGTTTTGTTTTTTTTATCTTGCCAATGGGCTTCTATGCGTGGAGTGTGCATAGTTGATGGGCGCCATATACTGCGGATTGCGAGTGAATTGGCCGGGCAATTTAATAAAACAAATAAAGAAAACAAAAACGGAAAAATGCCATTCATTAGGGCTTAGTCCTTATTACCAACAAAACGGTCCCAAACTTAATAATAACTTATAAGTCCCCTCTTTATCAACAACTTTGCCCCAGTTGATTTTTTTTATTCTGCTCTGTTATGATCGTAATGAGGAACATACGTTACATATGGAGTAAGTAGTGTATGTTTTCTTAAGGAGAGTTTATTAATTGTTGAATAAAAGGAAGAGCGTTATGGAGCAAAAAAAGAATGGCAATGATTACACCCATTTATTGCAGAATTTGAGTCGGTTACCCCGAAAAATCATAGCGCTACATGAGTTTGATAATGTCACAGAGTATGTGCTTCACGAACTCTGTAACAGCGACTGCTTTAACATCATTAAGGCGGCTTACTTTGTTGATAATCCAGATTTTGATTGTTTCCGTGGTGTTGCTGGTTATGCTCAGGATGAGCAGTTTGAAGGCGATGAATCCGTAGTAAATGACCCGTCTGTTTTCACTAAACATCTGGAGCATTGTGCTTTTAATCAAAAAGTACGGGAAACAAGCACTGCTAGTATAAAACGTTCTGAGCAAAAGGATCATGAATTAATTGAGCAGATTGCACAAAAACTTGGCTTAGAGGCTCCTTCGGTCCGCGTCTGGTCACTTAAGCATGGTAATCAAGGCTTGTTGATTTTTGTTCATGGCCAAGATCTTGCAAATCAAGATGAAGCCTTTAATGAGCACCTTGAAAATGGACTTCACATGCTTGGATTTTGTCCGGTAGGTTGAGAAATTAGTTGTAATATGACTTATTGATCAGCTTTGATGATTTCTGCCAGGCTATGATTGTTTAGTCTAGTAAGTGGCAGAAGTATGGCGCACAGGCTCATAAAAATGCACAGTACAAAAATTGCTACAATCCACCAAGGTTGTATGTCGATTGGTAAGTGCGTTACAAAGTACGCATCCGGTAGTTTAATAAGTCGATAGTATGAAACAATTGTCCCGATGAGCGTTGCTATAGCAATGCCAAGGGTTGTTGCAACGGTGGTAATCAAAAGCCCGTAGAGCGTGAAAATAGCTCTGATCATTCCGGGTCCCGCGCCCATGGAACGCAGAATAGCAATATCTCTGGTTCGTCTCGTTATTTGCATAAACATTAGTGAGACAATTGTGGTACAGGCCACGAGCATGATCAGTATCAAAATAAAAAACATAGCGTATTTTTCTAACATAAGGGCCGAGATAATAGCGGGGTAAAATTGCTCCCACCGTCTTACTTGTAGTCCAGCCAAAAGCGTTGATATTTTTTTTTGCGCTAAATTTGGGTTTATACCTGCTTTCAATTTTATCTTTAATTCCGTTGGATCTTGATCTGGCCACATTGTTGCAAAAAAGTTTCGAGAGCAAAAAATTGTATGCTCATCAAGCTCTTCTAAACCACTAGAAAAAATTCCTGATACCTGAGCGTATGTTTTTTCTAGATGTACTGTTTGGGATTGGGAGCTAGAATTGTCAAGATACAGAAGTTCAATTTCGTCCCCGACTACAAGTCCTTGATTGCGTGCAATCACATCGCCAACAAGTATGCCCTCTTTGACTACAATGTTCTCGAGTGTGGTGTTGGTTGGATTTAAGATTGTTGAGCCGAGGGTGGTTGTTTTTGTTTCGGTATGTGGATTTATAGCGTACATCTGTGTGACGTTGATTGAGGAGTCATCTTGGTCACGTATTATAACGTACTGATTGCTAACAGAGCTCATTGAATCAATAAGACTACCGGCTTGCTCTCGCAGAACGCTTGTGATCGCTGTTGTATTTAATTCTTGCCCTCTGGCGTTAACAGTAAGGTCGGCATTGATTCCTTGAAGTTTTTTTCTTGTACTGCTTTCAAAGCCGTTCATAACACCGGTTACTAATGTTAGAGCAAAGCTGCTTAAGAAGATGCTAAAAAAACTAATCAGTACCATAGCATTAATTGAGGAGCCGATTGATCGACTCTTCAGGTATCTCCATGCAAGTAAAAAAGAAAAGCGATTAAGCATAGTTGTGTTCCTTGTAAATAGTCTGGCTTTTTTTTAGGCTACATCATGGTTGTGCATCTTGCCATAGCCAGATCATAAACTGGAGAGAGTATGAAGAAAAAACTAATCGCTTTTTTGCCACTTTTTGCTTTTATTCCTTCATGCTCGCGATACGTGCCCTACGTGAAGGACGCTATCAAGCAGGTTGACATCAAAGAAGAGAAAAAAGATGAAAATGTTGAGAGCGTAGTTAAAAGTAGAGTGGTCCGTGATGAGCTGTCTTGGGTCGGGTCATTCGATGCTTTGATGCTTGACGATTATGTACTAAAAACTTACGCAAAAGTGTACGCACGGGACAACGGTAATCCGGCTGGCCTTAGAGAACGTACCGAAAAAGAAGAGCTTGATAAGGCCGCAAAACAGACTGTCTTTTATGTTCTGACACCACTTATATACAAAGATATGCGCTTGGCAATTAATAATACCGAAAAAGGTTGGACCCCATCGTTAATAATTGACGGTAAGGGGCATAAAGCGAATAAGGTCGAAGAAGTTGATTTGCCAAAACAATATCAAAAGTTTTTTGGTAAGCATCTAACAAGATACAAAAATACTTATCAAGTAACGTTTGATGTTGGCTCCGGTCCACTTAAGCGGGGTGAGACGGTAGAGTTAATGTTTATGTCCGGTAAATACAGCACTAAATTTGAGTGGAAGCCCAAATCACAAACTTTGAAAAAACGAGCTAAGGCTACGCGACGATGATTGCCATAGGTGCAGATCATCGAGGCTATAAACTTAAAGAGCAGCTCAAAAAACAGCTACCTGATTGGCAATGGTCCGATGTTGGAGCCTTTAATCAAGATCGCTCAGACTATCCTGTCTATGCTCGATTGATAGCGCAAGAAGTTGTGGTAGGTGGTGCAGCGTGCGGTGTTGCGTTGTGTGGTAGTGGGGTTGGTATGGCGATTGCCTTGAACCGACAGTCAGGTGTTTTTGCTGCTGTTGCCCATACTCCAAGTATGGCAGCCATGGCCAAAGAGCATGACAATGTGAATGTTCTAGTAGTTCCTGCCGATTCTGTTGACCTGAATGTCGCTTGCGAGATTATTAAGGCTTGGAATCAGGCGCAATTTATAGGCGGACGCTACAAACAACGCTTAGACATGATTGACGATTATTCGTACAAGCTAATCTGATAAATTTAGTTTAAAAAAATTGGACAAAAAAAGAGGCCCTGGAAACATCACCCCAAGGCCTCTCTTTACTACTAAATTCTTAAAAAGAACTTAGTAGATTTATTTATTTCCGATTGATAGCTCAAGCTGTTCTGAGCTTAGCGGTGTTTTTGTTCGACGAGCGACACATAGTGCGCGGCCAAATGCTTCTTTGATTTCTTTGAAGGTCATGCCATCGTAAAGTTTGGCAATTGCTTCAAGGTCAAAACGATCTTTGTTGATGCAGCGACGATTCATGTCATTGGTAAACCACTGTACAATCTCGTCCTGTGTTGGTAATTCTAAGCTTAGATGTGCGACAGATGAAGTAATTGTACCCAAGTATCGAGCATCTTCTTTGTTGTTAGTATGCACAAAGATGATTATTGGCTTATTAAGGCGCTTGATTGTGTAAATCTTCTCTAGCAGTTTTGCTCGGTCGTGTGAGTTACGAGCTGTAACGCCAGACCTTTTGATAAGGACACAAACAACACCAGCTTCAAGAATTTTATCTGAGAATGAATCGTTGCTCATTCTAGAGAACTCTGCAGCTTCTGCGCTGAAGTATTTAGCTTCAAATCTAGGTTTTACTACTTTGATATTACGTTCGATTTCTTTGGTAACCGCTTCAACAATTGCTGTAGGGTTTGGTCCATCGATCATTACCAAGCGATCAATTTTGATATCTTGGTCATCGTTTGCAACGGTGTTACTTGCGTAGTCGATGTACGTATCAAGAGATTCACGTATATCAGGGCGTACAATTAAGTCACCAAAGCTATGTCCGTGTTTAACGCTTGTATTTTTTAAGAAGAAGTGTGGTTGCTCACCTCGCCACATTCCACGGTATTTATCGTATTTTTTACCGATCCATTCCCAGAAATCACTCCAGTCACGATGCAAAGCGCTAGATGCCAAGACAAACGAAGCAATGTTCATGCCTTTTACAGCAATTGCAGAACCTGAAAGGTTGTTGTTGACGAATGAGTTTAACGGACCATTTTTCTGTTGATCAAATTGGTATGCTAACCAAATAGCGTATGGAGTTGCTCGGTAAAATGCCTTGTGGCCTTTTACGTTTTCAAAGGTGTGTGAAGTTGTGCGTTGGAACGTTTCCCACAAATTAAGGGGGCGTTCTTCTGTAGCGGCTTCAAACTCGTCTACAAGAATAGCTGCCTTTTGCAGTAAGCGTGTAGCAGCTTCGTTACCATTTGAATGGCTTGATTTGTCAATTTTTGCAATCTGAATGTTATCAAAATTTACTTTAACTTCGGACAAAGCATCGGTAAGTTGACCAACCAGGTAACAGAATACGGCAATTTGATTGCCATTAATATTTTTTGCAATTGTTTTTTGGTCTTCAAGATAGCTGTTGATTTCAAGAGCGGCTTTTTGTTGTTCGGTATCAGTTATCCATTTATTGTTGGAACCGATTCCTTCTAGCCGTGCAATAACTCGATCAACAAGGCCAATATATACTTGTGAATTGTCAAATTGTTGGGTTGCTTGAGGCTGATCAGATTTATTTTGATCAGATTTACACAAAGTTGAACCGGCGGTTAAGCACAGTAAACTCACTAGCAATGTAGTGCGTGTATTCTTGTTGAAAAATTCCATTGTTGTCAGGTCCTTTCTTTCGAGTTAAGGGGGATATGTGGCTTTATGATGCCATGCATCCCAGGTCCTGTCAATTTGATTTACAGGATCTGGGATGCTTAGTTCAGTTAAGTTTAATTATGCGGTTACCGCTTGCGTCATGTTAAGTAGATCTTTGCTGTGCTCTGTGACGTAGGAGATTTGTTCTCCGGTAACCAAAGGGCTTTCTTTGAGCAATGTACGTATTACTTCAAATGTCTCTTTATTTTGTTCCAAGGTTTTGCGAGCTTCTTGTTCGCACGTTGTAATAAGTTCTTGTGCTTGGTCAAATATACGAGCCTTGATGATATCAGGTAGATTATCAAGATCCAGATGCTGAGCTTCAATTTCTTGAGCCATTTCAAAGGCCTGAACTTTTGCTTTGTTATTGCAAGCATGTGCAGTTGTGCCGAATTCAAGCTCTTCTGCGATGTAACCTGCAACCATGCTGGTAAGCTCGTGGACTCGTTGTTCGCGTGTTAAAGACCCTAGAGTTTCGTCTTCGCGGTAAACTTGTACAAGGCCGTACTCACGGTTGGTGCTGTTGATTTGAGCAACGATGTCGCTTTTGTCTTCTACAACGTTGGTGTCATGACTTAGCACGGTCACAAATTCAACTTGCTGTTCTGGTAGGAGTGCCATGTGAACTGCAGCTCGTCCAGCTTGGTACACTAGAACATGATTACGTTCATTCTCGGTCAAGAATCGTGTTTGTTGTAGGTAAAGTTTGTAGACGATTTGGTAAACGTGACGTTCAATAAGTTCTTGTGTAACCAACTCACCATAGAAACCTGCGTAGGTTTGTGCAGCTTGCATGACGCTCTCAATGTTTGCGTATGAGCAACCACTGGTCATTCTAGCTAGTTTTTCGATATCAATGTAATCGGTTGGCAGAGCCATTTTATGATTCATTGATTTACGGAAGTAGTCACAACGGCGTACGAGGTCTGGGAGTTCAAAAGTCATAAGTTTGCCCAAACGAGAGTCACTCAGGAGTGCTGTGTCAAGTCGTTCTGGGTGGTTAGTTGCAGCAATAACAACGATTCGCTTTGTTAGATCAGCTTCATTTTTAATGTTGCTGAGTGCAATCAAGAACTCTTGTAATAGAGTATTTGCTGAGCCTGGTTTTGGTCGTTGAAGGCCAAGCAGGTCGATCTCGTCTATGAATAGAATGCAGGGAGCAAGTGACTGTGCTGCGCTTACAATGCCATCGATACCGCCGTAATTTTCGTCCTGTACAATCTCTTTACATGAGACCGGGTAGTATTCACAGCGTTGCGATAGGCCAGCTGCGAGTAGGCGTTTGTTTACTTCATCTTTAAGTGCTCTTGCAAGACGAGTTTTGCCTGTTCCAGAAGGACCAGCCATCAGATATCCAACTGGTGGAATCAAGCCTGACATGGCGTTATTTTTTGGGTCTATGAAGTAATCGGCAACCATATCCAGTGTTGCGATATGTTCTTCAACACCGGTGAGCATCTCGTCCTCAAAGCCTTTCCATGAGCTTGGGTCTTCAAAAATTAAGTTTTCTGTTGGTTTAGCAACACCAAAAATCTTGTTGTAAATTTTGTCTGACCAGGATGAGACGAATTCTGATGTTGGTTTCCACAGGTAAGGTGCGGCCATGACAGCTGCGCCGCCGATAGCAGGTCCGATTCCTGACTGTATGATATCAGTTTGCACGATATCATTAAAAACTACACGGCGTATGAGATGATGATGAATTTTCGGTATAATTTGCCACCATGAGCTGTTCCAGTCAGCTGAACGCATTCCGGTAATAATTTTGTTATCAAGACCAACTCTAGGAACAAAGCCGTTTTCCGGGCTGTGTCCAACCAGGGTTCTTTTGATCCACGACATTTTTGAATGAGGGTTAGTTTCTGGGCCAAAAATATAAAGTAACAATGCTGCAGTTCCAATGAGGAAGCCACCAATTTTCAGTTTGTTTTTTACGCGCCAGGTATGTAAAAATTCATGAACACCGCTCAAAGTTGTTTTACCTATTCTGTCGGTGTATTGTCTGAGGTCTTCTAGTGTGAGCGTAGCTTCTTGTGTGCGTTCCAGTACATCAATAGGAACCTGTGAGGCCTCAATTGATGAAAGATTCTCAATGACGTTGCTAGGTGGTTTCAGTTGTTCAAAGTTGTCTTGGGTAGCGTCTTGTAGAGCGTATAGAAGTTCATTGAGCTTAGCCATTGCTTCGCGTACTATGCCAAGATCTTGTTGCATGAGTGCGCGGTATAGATCGTTTTGCAGATCAAAAAGGCCAAGATTTATCAGTTGTAGGAATGCTCCGACAGTTTTTAATTTTTTTGGTTCAAGCTTCTTCCAGCCTGTTTCCAAGCGAGTCCACAAGCCGATAGTGATTTTGCTTGTTTGGCCCAATAAATGATAGGTCTGAGTAAAACTATCAATTAACAGTTTTTGTTGTTCTGTTTCTTGGGCTGTTGGTGTGTTATCCTGATCCTGTTTTTGAGCATTAACAGTTTGTGCTTGTTGTGCGTGCATTTGACTAGCGTCATTTGCCAAAATTGTAGCAGGTGCGATGGTAGTTAATGCGATCAAGATCAGGTTTAATAACCGCTTTGATTCATTGATTTGCTTGTTTATGTAGTTGTTCATTGCTTTTTAGAATCCTGCGGTAAAAACATTTTTATTGGCTAGATAGCGCAGTAACGCATTTTACAATTATACCGTCGATCAACAATGTTGGCAATTAGTTGCCATTCTGAAATTTGTAGGATGAGCCAGGTTTATTATGTTATTTTTAATAAAGCGATTTGCACATAAAGTCTAGGCAGGATGTTACGATCTGCCGTATCTTGGAAAAAAATAGATGTAAGCCGATTTTTGTCGGGGGGAAATATTTTATGAAGCGTTTGTGGTATGTAGCCATAGGTTTATTAATTATTTTGGTTGCTTTGTGGGGCTTGCAAAGGCATCTGTATCAGGAACCTGTTGCGCAGGATGAGTATCGGCTTGCAAAGGTAGCTGAGTACGAAAATGTGGTGCCACTTTTGGTTCTTGGTTCTGGGCCAGCAGGGCTTAGTGCTGCGCTTTATGCGGGGCGTGCAAACATGCCAAGCTTGGTTTTAGAAGGTGATCAGCCGGGTGGGTTGCTTACAACGACTACTCAGGTAGATAATTGGCCAGGAATTCAAGATCAAACAGGTCCAAAAATTATTAAGCAGTTACGAGATCAGGCTAAGACGTTTGGCGCACGAATGATTCGTGATACAGCCGTACAGGTTGACCTTGGTAGCTGGCCGTTCGTCGTGCACACTCAAGACGGCAAGACTTTGCAGGCGCTTTCGCTTGTTATCGCAACTGGTGCTTATTCACGCACTCTTGGCATCCCCGGGGAGAAAAAGTACTGGGGTAACGGCGTGTCGGTATGCGCGATTTGTGATGCTCCTTACTACAAAGATAAAGAAGTTATTGTTGTAGGTGGAGGAGACTCGGCCTTTGAGGAGGCGATGCAGTTGGCCGCTTATGCCAAAAAAGTTTGGGTTGTTATGCGTGGTAACCAGGCCAGAGCAAGTGCAAATATGAAGGATCGCTTGGTTGGTTACAGCAATATTGAGATTATTGGCAGTAAGCAACTTCGCAGCATCAGTGGTGATGGTAACAAGGTGACAGGTGTTGTATTGCAAGACAGCGCTACGGGTGTGTCGAGTGAGATGGACATTGATGGAGTATTTTTGGCCATCGGTCACATTCCAAACACAGCCATGTTTGCTGGCCAGCTTGACCTTGATTTACAAAACTATCTGATCCTCAAAGATCGATCTCAAGTAACTTCCTTACCAGGTGTTTTTGCGGCTGGAGATGTGCACGACCGCGTGTATCAACAGGCCGGAATCGCTGCTGGTAATGGAATTAAAGCAGCTTTGGATGCGTTAGAATTTTTGAATGAGCTTGGAGTCAACAGCGACTTTTTGGGGACAATTGAGGCCAACTTGTACGATGTGCGAGAATCAGGGCCACTTAAACCTGTGCCGACGGCTACAAGCGCAAAGCAGCTTACTCGTATGATCGACTCTTTAAAGCCGTTGTTAGTTGATTTTTATTCTCAGACCTGCCCATCTTGCTTGCACATGCTCCCTTTGATCAATCAGGCATCAGCTCGCTTTGGTGGCTCAATAAACTTTATTAAGGTTGATGTGGGCAAGACTCCCGAGATTGCAAAGATGTTTGGTTCAATTAAGGTGCCGATGGTTCGTCTTTTCCGTGGCGGTAAAGAGGTGGCTAACAATAATCAGGCAATGAATCGCATAGAGCTTTATAAGTTTATTACAGAGCATTTATTAGGGGCTGTTAATTCAGTCCCTAATTCCCCCTAATTACAATTTCTCTTTTTCTAGCTATATTTCCTTGCCTGCCCGGCCAAGCTTTACGCGAAGCCTGGGAAGCTAACGCTTTTAGGTTGCTTCAAACAGTTCAACTAATAATGAAGATTTTTATAAACGTCTTTCCTGCATGCCATCCTTGTCCTGCGAAGCCTTGGTGAAGCGGGATCGTAGCTTTAGCGAAGTAGATCAATAAACAATGCCAGACTAAGTGTTTCTTCCTTGTCATCCCCGGCTTTGAACGGGGATCCAGTCTTTAAGTAGTTCATTTAAGGATATTGAATAAGATCTTTAGAAATTGTTTACACTTTTACATATTAACTGTGAAGTTTGTACTTTACGGATGTTATTTATAGTCCTGGATCCCCGTTCAAAGCCGGGGATGACAAGAGGGAAATGCTTTATATATTTTCAGGAAAAAAGCCCAGCAAATAGCAACTTACATGTCTAGGCGAATTCTCTAAAAATAAATAATTCAATTGAGTGTGCTTCCTTGCCTGCCCTCTTTGTCCGGCGAGGCTTTGTCGAGGCCCTACTTCGCTAAAGTCTCCCCCTTCGTTTGTTATCAATAATGGTTTATTATTTCAAATATTGAATTTATACAAATGATTGTTGTATCATATGTATAGAAGGAAAGTATGATTTTGATGAAAGATTGATCTGGAGCATGTTATGGCACACAGAAATAGAAAAAACTTTTTACAGTGGTTAGCTGGTAGGCGCACACTGTTGCTTGGATGTATTATTGGCATGGTTGCAGTAGTAGGTGTTTTTACGCTTTATCGTCATTTTGTTAGGCCTCCTGTGCGGCATCAAGAGTCGGTGGTTTTTAATATCCGCGAGTCAGCAGACTCTGACAAAGTGATTGCTCGCAAGGGAATTTTTATTAAACGTCCTGGCGCGCGAGCTACGGTATTAATTTGCCACGGGTTCATGTGCAATAAGCACGATGTCTCATTTTTGCGGGCCATATTTTCTGATTACAATATCTTTATTTTTGACTTCCGGGCTCATGGTGAGCTGACGCAGGGGCAGTGCTGCTCATTTGGATACAACGAGATGTACGATGTTTTGGGTGCTGTAGACTTTATCCGCACCGACCGCCATGTTGGCAAGCTTCCGGTATTTGCTTACGGTTTCTCGATGGGTGCAGCTGCGGCAATCATGGCACAAGAAAAAGACCCTAATCTGTTTGATGGATTGGTTCTTGATTGTCCGTTTGATTCTAGTGACGGCATTATTGATCGAGGGCTAAACAATATTAAAATTCGTTTTTTTGGGCATGAGTATTTTTTGCCTGGGCGTTGGATATTGCGTCGTTATGCCTACTCATCGTGGGTTCAATCAATTCTGAAGATGATTATGCGGACAACGGTCAAGCTTGATACTCGACGTATCAATACCTGTGTGCACCAGATTTCGCCGGTTAAAGCGGCACAAAACATTGCACGTCCGTGCCTTTTTATAACTTGCAAAAATGATGTAAAAGCGCCAGCACATGCGGTTAAGGCTGTGTACGATGGCGTTAAAGGGTACAAGCGGTTGTGGGTAACCAACGGTCGTAGACACTTTGATTCGTTTTTTTATAACCCAGATCGGTACACCGGCGTGGTACAGCGATTTATTCGCGAAGTGTTAGACGGGAAAATTAAACGTAAAGATGTAGAAAAAATTGTACATGATTTTGAAGAAGACGAGATGGTTTCAATTCAGGGAACGCGCGCTGACCCGTGCGAACAGCTCTGAATAGGTTTTTAGGAGGACAGGATAGTGAAGAATAGTATAAAAATAATATTGTTGACGATTATCATACCAACGGCAGCTTTGGGGGGTATCCATTCAGGAAGCTCTTTGGATTGGTTCCGTAAACAGATAACCAAGCATTTTATGACCGTTCCAATGTTTTATCGCTACAGTCTTAAGGGGCTAAAGGGTGAGGCTAAAAAACGAGCACGTAAGATGAATAGCGATCAACAAGCTCTCTTTAAGCATGTCAGCAAGGTTGACTCTTTTAAGGATGCAGGTGTGCGCTTTATCAAGGTTGATTTAGGCAAAAAACGGGCAAAGGCTCTGGAAGAGCGCTATAAACTTGAGCGTAAACCGGCTGAATCGCAGCCAACGTACACGACCATGATTTTTCATGATGGGGTACCAGTGACTGACGAGCAAGAAGAGCCGGTAAAGATAACTAATCCTGGCAACGATGCGCATTTGCGTAGCTTTGTTGAGCGCCATTTAGGTGAGCAAGTTAACGCAAAATTAGTAGAAAAAGAAAAACGAAAACGTGAGCAGCGACAAGCTCGTGTGCTCTTTGCGAGCCAATCGTACCACCCTTGGTATGGTTACGGTGGACCGTACTACGGACGGTATGCATGGAATCCTGGGTATTATGGTCCTGGATTCGGTTTTGCTCATCATTCTGGATATGTTTGGTAACTGGCTTACAAACTATTGCAAGTACGGCTTGACCCTGGTTACGTTTAATCGCGAGAAAGATATTGATTGCGATTTGAAAGGGTTTTGGTCATGCGTGACTGTTTTTCAAAAATTAGGCTTTGCTTACTATTAGTTTTGGTCGGTGGTTTTGTTGGTTCGTCTTGGGCAGATTTTGCTTCAGAAGAAGTGACTGACCTGGCTGAAAAGGCAATCGAAGGTACTGTTTTGGATGGCCTTGAAAAAACACTTGGAGATGGTGCAGGCGAGATGGTGGCCAAGGATTTGGCTGCAGAACTTGGGCCTCAAATTCTCAAGACGCTGGACTCAGATGCTACGGATTTTACAGTAAACATCTCTGAGGATGCTATAAAAGACTCCATTGAGAATGTTGCGCAAGATCTTGGCAAAGATGTCGACCCAGAAGAGTTGACAGAGGATTTTAAACCTACAGAAACAACAAGCGATGTTACTGAAGAAATGAAGACAAACATCTCTGATGCACAAACATCGGGAAGTGCTATTTCTGACTCTCCTAGCGATACAATTAATGATGCACAAACTAAACTGAATAATGCGGCTGATAAAATATCTAAACTAAGAGAAGTTGATACGACGGGTATGTCTGATGCAGATAAGGCCTTGCATGAAGAGAAGCTTAAGACTGCCATGAGTGATCAGATAGACAAAAATAATGATCTGATTAACGCGGTTAAGGAAGATGCAAAATCTTCTGAAGTTGCTGTAACTAATTCAACTAAGACGCTTGATACCGATGTAGATGCTTTTGAAAAGGCAACTAGCAATGATAGTGAGCTAGGCGGAAGCGGTGGTAATAAACCGCCCGAGGGTCAGACTAAGGAAGAGGTTGTTCAAGCAACAAAAGATGCTAAGAAATCGTTAGAAGAGTCTGGTGATGATTTAACAGAAACAACTAAAACTGAGGGCGACTCAAAAATTGAAGAGGCCAAATCTGATTTGAAGGACAAGCAAAAAATGCTTGAAGATTTTAATGATGAGCTGGAAAAAGATAGTAAGCTTAAAGATAGTGACAAAAAAAAGCTCTCCAAGACTAAAAGAGAAGAGCTAGTTCAGCATCGAAATGCACAAGTTGATGCCGTTGAGGAAGCCAAAAAAGCTCTGACGAGTCAATTTGAAGACGCTGGTGAAGCAGAAGAGGCGGTTAGTAAAACGATTAAAGATGCACTTGATGAGCATCTCGAAGAGGTTACTCCCACATTTAAGTCAAAATTCAAGCGAGCGCTTTCGTGGATTGGCGATAAAATCAAGGCTGGCTTAGGTAAGCTTATTGAAACATTAGCGTTGGCTGTTGCATTTGGAATTCCAGCATTTATTCTTGGTTCTTTGGATAAAGACAGGAAGGGTGCTGCAAGTCAAAAGCAAGTTGCAGAGGTTGTTGACTTTGCAGGGTTGAAGTTCCAGATTCCGCGGACACTACTTGCTAAAAACAATGCTTTATCCGGTAAATACTACATTTACATGGCTGCTCCTGGCGACACTCCTACTCACAAAGAACTTTGGAGTGGATGGGGCCTAATTAGTGGTTGGATAAAACGTTTTGGTACAACTGAATCTGCTTCAAAGAGAAAGCCTGCTGATTATAAGTATAATGATCGCTTTGTTCCCAATGTTGATTCAACTTCAGGCAAGTTTGCTCAAGCGGTTTCTTTCTGGAAAAACACAACGTTTGCTGTTGCCGTTGATAATTATGGTAAAATTGGTCAAGTAATGATTGGCAGTAAAGAGGCTAAATCTGTACTTTTGATTGGCGGTCAAGGTGCTGGGTATCAAATGCTTAGCAGCGGTGCTCCAGCTAGTCCTGATAGACCAATGCACTTTATTTACGGTACTAACGCAAAAAATGGCAGAAATGACTTCCCAACTATTAGCGATGTTCTTAAAGAAATTCGAGGCTGGGTTGAAAACCCACCAGCTACAATCGAGGTAAACAAGATTGTAAACGGTACTAAATCGCTTCCTTCTGCAATTAAGACGACTACTAAGGCTAAAGCCCCTGGTAATAAAGCAATAGCGTATGTGATGGGACAGCAGTCTCACGACAAAAAAGTCACTCACAGTTCTGGTAAAATAAACGATAATTATCCACGTACCTTGTTGCCAATGGCGAACTCACTTAACAGTAATGTTACGATAAAGTTCAAAAATGGTAAGGCTGTTAGTAGTGCGACGATAGTCAAAATAGATAAAAAAGATAAGAGTGATGAGTCAAGCAAGACTCAGGCAACTGGGGATGATTCGGCCGATGGCTCGGATCCTGACCCCAGTGGAGCTACAGGGATAGGTTTTAACATTCAGGGTATACATTCAATTCCCGCGGGCGATAAAGTAAAAACACCAATCTTGCAGATTATTTCTAACCAACCAAAGGCAGATTTGGTTGAAGCGGCATTTGTTAAAGCGGGTCCGTCTGATAAAGCATCTAAAGAATCTGGCGACTCTGAAGCGCTAGTTTCAGCGAACTTTGTTGCGTATGGTTTAAAGATTTATCAAACGCCTCATACAATGCTTGCTAAGCAGTTGCAGGATCGAGAGCGGGCGAGATCGCTTGAAGCAATAAATAGAAAGGCGGCTGGAGAGGATGTGCCTGATGATCAGGCAGTGAGTTATGAATCTATGATTTATGACTATGTTTTGCCTCTTGACCAGACATTCACACCAGTTGAGTTGTTTGTTGTTCAGTCTAGCGACGACATAGCGTTCCCGACTTTGATTTTGAATTCAGAAATAGCGTTTGTATGGAGCTTCCTTGATAATCGTGTTACGAATGTCAAAACAGGTAAGCTTTTTGCGGACAAAGAAGGTCCTGTTACAAAAACATCTGTAGAGATGGTTCGCGAAAAAGAGCACGTAACAGAAAAAATAAACGCATTCTTGGACCGAAAAAACAGTACATTTTCAGCTTCAAAAGATCCGAACTTGCGAGAATTAGGATCACTGTTTGAGGGCTATGGCCAAGATGGTTCAGAAGCTCACGGACAGGTTGCTACTCTTAAGCAGATGAAGGACGATCTCAAGGTTGGGCCTTTCTTGATTGGTGGGCACGAGTACTTTACTCTGCGATCTGACTTCTACTCTCCACCGGAAACGGGGATTGCTGAAAGTGAAAATCCAAATCTATTCATCTACAAGCATGAGCTAAAGGCCGTTCGCCTTAGTCGTGAACTTCTGTTGTACAAATCGCTTCACACTCAGGATGGCCATAAATTGTATACAGCCTTGAGCGGGTTGCTGCGCACTATCTTTAGTAATCATAGTAACCCTAAGTACAAAAACGATGATCTTAAGGGTTTGTATGGTTATGTTAGTGCCTTTGTCTCGTACTGGTATAAGTTTAATAAGCTGTTTAAAGATGATCTTTCGACATTAACAGCACAGCAAAAGCAGCTTATAAATGATACACCGATTGACCCAGGGTTTAAAGGCTTGTACGACAAGCTTACAGCTAACATGAGCACCTTTAGCAAAGATATTTCCGATAACAAGATATCCATAGATGCGGCACTCAAGAATATCAGTCTATACAAGGATGTTGCTGGTGGAACAGGTCAGATTAAGGCCTTGTGGGACCAGGTTGCGCCAGCATACTTCATGGTTGTTAAGAATAAGAGCGGTGCGGATGATTTTGAGCATGTTACCTTGCCATACATTCCCGCAGAGGACGAGACGCTTTATCTGGTTGATTTGGTTACTGCGTACATGTACGACTACAAGACTTTCAATTTGGTTTCAAAAACGAATGACTTTGTTGTTAAAAAGGTCAAGGGCAGCACGCCATCAAAATATCGTGTATTCTTGGGACAGCACTGGAATAACTTACAAGATCAAGAACGGTATGAGTCGGCAGGAAAATCGAATGCGTATAAAGCGCCGTTGAGTACGTTATTCTCTGCCTATGATGCCAATCCATTTAACGCCAAATTTGACTCTTTCAGTTCATTGGATGATCTGGTTGCCAAGGGTGGTACTCCTGGTGGCGATAGTGCCAAAAAATGTGGACCAAAACTGTTTGATATGTCCTGGGGGCTAAGTGGCCCAAGGTATTCAGGTGCAAATCAAAGCTTGTTTGATTATCTATGCTGGTTGGCTAGTGGTCACAAGGGTCCTAATGCAAGAAAGACTGCAAAAGAGTTTTTGAGCTGGTTGCAGGTTAGTCACAAAGCATGGGTCTCGACTCACAGTCAACTTTCTGATCAGACACTTGCTAATCCTGTACAGATAACTTACGGCAAAAAGCCGGAAGATGTATTTGCGACGATGGTTGATGGAACAGGTGGTAGAAAAGTTTGGAAGACTGGATCAGTTAAAGATGCTCTTTACAAAGCTGATATCTTCCCAGGAGGCTTTTTAGCATTTGGTCCATCTCTTGATGCAAGTCAGTTTGGCGAAACGGTCGACATGAAGACGATCGAGAGTCATTACGTGGCCAACTTGGTTAATGGTAAGGTCTACAAAATCAAAGAATCTGGTAAGTATTTTGTCTTTAAAAAGACGCTTAATATTAGCAAATTGATGGAGAACTTTGAGCTTATTGATCAAAGTAAGCTTGAGCAGATCAATAATGCTCATGACGCAATATTCCACCAACAGTTCCCACTTTACTTTGGGCCTTACACGTTATTTATCGCACAGCAACAATTAGCAAGTAATGTTTTTGTTTACCAAAGCGTGCCTGTTCCTGTTGTTGTTAGCATTAAAAAGGTTAAGGAATTTGTTAACGCATCCTCAGATGATAATCGACCAAATTCGGTAAATTGGTTCAAAGCGGTTCCTTTACAGGATGCATTCCTGTGTGCTCGGTATGCTACTGACGATGAAGATTCCAAGCTATATCTGCCTGTTTCTGAGAACAATGGTGGCAAGAAGTGCGTTATAGATGTATTTAATGCACAGAAAACGGTCTTCTTGATTTCAATTGTTACCGGTAACATCTACGATGATACAGGTAAGCGTGGACAGTTTGGGTCGTACCAAAAAGCATTGCAAGACGCTTTGAATGGCAACGCTGATGCTTCTAGTTCGCAAGCGGCTGATCATCTATTTGAGCTTGCTGAGCAAGGTCAAACAATAGACGATTCTGGTTACAAACGGCTTAAGGCCAAGATTTACAAGATGGTTTCCGATTATTACAATCGCTTTCAAAATGAGCTTAAAGAAATTGAAATTGATCGTGGCAGCCAAGAAGACATTAATGCACTTAAGTCGATGGTTGATTCAGGTCTATTGAAGGGTATTGTTGCACAAGCTAGAGCAGGTAAGTTTGCTGGTAACCCTAACTTCCAGAAAAACTTGGTTTCCTACAAGAGTCGATATTACCTTGTGCGCTCCATGACAGCGGGCACCTTTGTAATCGACTTTAGTGACGGGCGTGTGTACGAGGTCAAGCATTCTTACGATGACTATGGTGATGTGGACAAAAGTTCGGTCCTTGGTGGCGAAATTGTACAGCACATCTCAAATGATATCTACGATGATAAAGGCGCAGTGATTGCCGGCTCTACAAAGCAGACTCAGCTTGAATACATTCGCGCTATACATGGTGTGGTGGTTGCAAGTGGAGGCTCGCAGACGCTAGGAATACCAAACGAGTTTGGATCAATTGTTATAGCTGATTTAGTACCGTTACCGGTTGCAACTTTGAAGGACATGACCGGCAATAATAAGGTAAATCATAAGTTTGAGTTGCATACGCACAAAGACTTTGGTGGTTTCTGGGTCAAAGAGACGTCAGGCAGCAAAGTTGAAAGATACTTTGAGTTTGAAAACGGCTCTTACCTTGACGCTACAAGCGGCCAGCGTATTGCTCAGCCGTATCCATTGTACGAGATGGAAGCTATGAAAACAGGAGAAACCGCTAAGACGTTCCAGCTACGTGTTATGAACGATTATCTAGACATGATGAAGTTCAAGTCTGGCACTCTAAAAGCCAAGCGTAGGAGTCTCAAGCTTGATAATCATTTTAAGACGGCACCTGTTGGTATGATTGCTTCTGAAAAGGCAATTATGACTCTTGGTAAAGAAGAAGACGCGAATGACATGCAAGATGATAGTTCTTGGATTAAACAGTTTGTGATCTTTGATGAGGTTGCCAATACGGTTAACGACTCTACGCGACCAACTCATTATGGTAAAGAAGTTACCAACAATTGGGGTACTAAAAGTCGGCGTGGGTATATTTTCAAAAATGCGCCGTCTGGCAACACCGAAAGAGCCGGGTACGGAGTCGGTGGTGGCAGTAAGCGTATAGGTTCTTGGTTACAATCGCTGTATAGCCCTCAGTTGAGCTATCCGCAGTTGTGGAGCATTGAGCGTGATATGGATGGCAATGAGCTGGAACGCTATCCAGTCTTTACACAAGCGGCAAGAAGTTATGCACCAGACAATAAATATGATCGCGAGCGCTTTAAAGGTATTTTTGCTCCAAGCAAAGATCTGCATGCATTGCGAGCTTCATACATAAGCTATGGTAGTAAGCCATTCAAGTACGATAAGAAGCATGATTATGACATTCTTGTTGAAAAGAAGGATAAAGTAATAACCAAGGTTATTGTCAATCCGATTGGTCATTATGATTGGGCAATTTTGAATGCTACAGCTAGTGGCAGCGATTACGACTTGAAGGGTACGATTAGATTACCTGGAGATATAATAATCAACTTTGCCCAGGTTATGACTACAGATAAGGATGCTAAGCCTGTTCCAGGCAAATACAGCATGAGTGTTGCCGTTGGGACACTTACAAGCGCTGATCAAAGTACTTTGGAGAGTTCTTTAGCTGCATTCAGCACCAACACCAAGAAGGTATATGAAAATGGCTACAAAAAGCCGTTGACGGTCCAGTTAAGTGATTTTGAGGTTATATGTCAGGTAACAGATTACTTTACAGGTAGTCAGTTAACTGGTGACGATGCGACCTTTGATGAGGCTGCG
>Ga0209045_1001009_pt1 | contig 28254 bp, 26 predicted proteins | sample SaaInlLV_10m_DNA_4_FD_184664 | JGI IMG/M metagenome (GOLD analysis project Ga0209045, IMG submission 184664) | Marine microbial communities from expanding oxygen minimum zones in the Saanich Inlet - Saanich Inlet SI072_LV_200m_DNA (SPAdes) (version 2) | ecosystem: Environmental > Aquatic >...
TAATAATAATAATAATAATAATAATAATAATAATAATAATAATAGCTAAATACAAAAATGGAAACAAAAATAAAAAACCGAACAGACGACCAAGGAAAACCAAATCCTAGAGGAGAAACACAAGTCAGAGAACTAGGTGATGTTTTAAGTAAACCTAAACCTGTTCAATACAGAGATGAGTTTGAAAAACAAATTGATAAATTTGGATATCAAGAATTTATACAAATAAAAGAACTAAAACAAGATTTAGAAGATCAACTTTTACAAAAAGATTACAATAAATCTAGTTTAGACGGTAGTGCTTCAATGTATGTTAGAATAAACAAAGACAAAAGTGTAGATGTGTTAGTTGAACAAGAACTAAACTTAATCAAAGTCGGTCAAATAGAAAAAGGATTTACTTATTTACAGCTAAAAGATCATAAAGAACTAAATGAATTTGAATTTGCATACAGACAAGTTTATGATCTTAAAAAAATTTCTAGAGGTGCTAAATGGCTTACAAAGGGTTTGATGACTGGTGCTGTATGTGGAGGCGTTATTGGAGGACTAATTTTACTTGGAGGCGGTGGAACTACTGGTTTTATGATCTCTTTAGCTTCAGGTACTGGACTTATTGGCGGACTTATTGGAGGGTTGGGATACGATGAGGAATATACCATAAGAAACTGGATTAAAATTGTTGAAAGTTATCAAGATAGAATGATTGTTGGAAAAGAAGCAATGAAAAAAGCAATATACAAATAATTATACTACAAAATGAAAAAATAAAATGACAAGCTTAGCAAAACTCACAAAACGAGAAGCAACACAAGAATTCAAAAAATTAATGCAAAAAAAATCATATCATTCATTAATTCATAATACTAATTATGTGTCTAAATTAGAAACAGTTCTAATAAAACAAGACTATAGTAAAATAGAACTAGAAATAACTAAAGGTCATGATCACCAAGGAAATAACAGAGTCAAAAAAAGTAATATCTACAAAAGAATAAACAAAGACAAATCAATAGATGTTTTAGTAACTGTTGAAATTCCTAGAATAACAACCAGCTTAGTAAATAATGGATATTCTCACATTAAATTTGAAAACGATAAAAAATATGAAGAGTTTAAATCTCTTTATGAATATGTTATAGGATATACAAGTCACTTAGAGACTACAGGAAGTGCAATAATTGGAGGCATGAGTGGTGCAGCTATGGGTGGTGCAATTGCAGGATGCGCATGCATATTTGGAGGATTTGCACCTATTGTTATTGCTTATGCTGCATGCGCAGGAGGCACAGGAGTTGGACTTATAGGCAGAATTAAGGGGGGAAAAGAAGCAAAAAAATATGCAGAAAAAATAGAATTGCTTGAAAAAATAAAAGATAAAAGTGTTGTTGGAAAAATGGCAATTTCTAGAGCACTTGAAAATCAAGAATTGGAATTAAGTCTTTAACTTTAAAAAAAATCATAATTAAAAAATGAATAATAACTCAAGTGATAATAATGGAAACAAAAATAAAAAACCGAACTGACGACCAAGGAAAACCAAATCCTAGAGGAGAAACACAAGTCAGAGAACTAGGAGATGTGTTAGCTGAAGTTGAAATTGTTGAAAATGATTGCGTTGTAGAAATTGAAGAAGATTCTGAAGATGATTGCGTTGTAGAAATTGAAGATGAAGAAATAACTAAAGATCCGCACCTACTTAATGACGAGATTATGCTATTTGCAGAAGAATCTCCAAGTTACAAACCACTAAACAATGCTGGTTTAACCAAAACACAAGCACTAAAAAAATTTAAAACAAAAAAACTAGAAAAAACAGGTTATAATGCATTTATTAAAGATCGATTTGTAAAAAATGAATTTATTTCACTTCTTAATAAAATAGATTATTCTCCTCAAAAAATGGATGATTCTAGTCTAATGTATACACGACATCACAAAAATGGATCAATAGATGTGTTAGTTGAAAATGAAATACCAACAATAGGAAAAGGATCTAAAAAAAACAAAAAAGGATATTCTTATGTTAAATTAAATAATGCTGCCGAATTATCTCAATTTCAAGAAACGTATGAATTTAAATTAAAAGGTAAAAAACCTAAAAGTAAAAAAGGTTGCTTTTGGACATATGATATTCTTAGCTATACTGCAACTTATGGGCTTGTTACAGCAATTGGAGGACATGTTGTTTTAAGCTGTATTGTGGGAGGAGTAGTTGGTTTTTTTACAGGATGGTTAATAGGAGAAGAAATTATTTACAAAAATAACAAAAAACTTCATGATCGTGTAAATCAAAGATTTGAAAAATATCTTAATAACTCAGTAACAGGAATAGAAGCAATTAAATCTGCAACATATGAGTTAATAGAATAATACGAGTTAAATAAATAAATTCTTATTTGGTTAAAGTTCTAAAAGTAATTAAACTTCTAAAAATAATTAATCAACTGCTCAGCCACAACTCGTCTTCCAGATTCTGTAAGTTCAAAATAATTAATGTTTTGAAAACATTCTTTTTTGATTAGATTAAGATGTTGAAGTTTTTCACAAGTTTCAGTTACTTGATCTTTTTTATCTTCTGGAAAATCACTTGGAAACATTTCCTGGGTTAAATTAAGCAAAGGAACAGATGAAGAAGATTCGCGCTGAACCTTCATGCACAAAACAAGAGCTCTTTTTTCAAGATCAGACAAATCATACTCTAATTTATACGCTTTTGTTTGTGATGTATCTTTTTTATCAATAAAAACAGTATTCAAATGATCAAATGTTTCAAAAAAAACCTTGCCTTTATTTGTTAAAGTAGCAATCAATTCATCAGATTCAGACTTATCTAAAGATATCAAACCAGTAGCACTAAGCAATTCAACTGATTTGAACGGTTTTTTGAAAAGTTTTAATTTAGCTTTTAATTCAGATAATTTTACGAAATGAGACGACTTAAAAACATACTCAACATCATATAAAATCTTAAGCGTATTAATAGAATTTCTATCATTCAAAACACCATATAATGTCGGTTTAGCCATTCTGAGTATAACATAGGAAATAAGATAAAAAGTTTATTGTTTTGGAATAGATATTATTCACATAGGGATGTTAAAATCGATAAAGGGAATAAACGGAAATAAAGGAATGAAAAAAACAAAATATTTAAATATGAACAAAGATCTCTTTTATTAATTGGAAAAATAAAATAGAAAAAGAATAAAAAAAAATAGTGAAGAAAATAAAGTAACTAAAAAAAACAACTTCTCAGGGTGAGAAAACTAAGGGTGGATGAAATAGCAACAAAGAAACTTACTTTTGCAAGCGTATTAAAAAATCCCATATACAAAGATAGAAATCTATTATTTGAATTATTACCAAAAAAGGGATTAGTACACAGAATTGAACAAAAAAATGAATTAGTAATGGAGCTTGCACCTATTCTTATGAATTCTGCAGTAAACTGCGTTTTCTTGTATGGAAATCCAGGAACAGGAAAAACCGCACTTGTTAGTGAAATTGTAGACGAACTAGGAAAAGAATCAAAAAAACGAAAAATAGAATTCAAAACTGCATATATTAACTGTAGTGAAAACAAAACAGAAACCACCATACTAATAGAAGTACTAAATCAACTAGGAGAAGAAGAATATCCTCGACTAGGCTGGACAAGAACAAAAGCACTAAGTGAATTTAAGAAAAAATTATCTGATAAAAATACAAACTTACTAATAGTTTTAGACGAAGTTGATTATGCACTTAAAGAAAGCGGAGATGACATATTATATCGACTAAGTAGAATAAATGAAAGAATAAAAGCAAATGTTTCTACAGTTCTCATTTCAAATGATATTCGCGTAATTGATTATATAAAACCAAAAACTGCATCAACTGCAGGACGAGTAAAAATAATATTTGCACCATACACATACGAAGAACTCAGAGATATTCTAAAAGCAAGAGTTATGGGATCATTCCAAAAAAAAGTAGTTAGTAAAGCAGTTATAGAAAAAATAGCTGAAATAGAAGCTAACCGTGGAGGCGATGCAAGAAAAGCACTTGAATTATTAGATGCTTGTGGAAAACTAGCACTTGGAGAAAAGAAAAATAAAATAGGTTTAGAATTAGTTAATGCTGCAGACACATCACTTGAAAAAGACACAATACTTGGAACCATTGCAACACTTACAAAACACCAAAAATTACTCATGCTTACAATGCTCAAACAAAAAGAAAAAGATCTTGAAGGAACTGGAGTTTACAAAAAATATAAAGAGACTTGTGTAAAACAAAATGTATCACCACTTTCTGTTAGAAGAATAAGAACATTCTTAGTTGACTTTGCAGAAATGGGACTACTAAAACAAGAAGTGACATGGCTTCGAGATCTCAAAAAGAAAAGTCGATCAATTCGCGTAGAAATAGATAGCGGAACTAAGAAAAAAGCAATCAAAATGATAAGAGATAGTTTGTAAGAATAAAAATAATTTCTATGTTTAAAACAAAAAGTTATATAAAGTAAGTATTCTTTAATTACTAAATGAACAGATCAATATCAGACACAAATATTCTAAAAAAATTTGCAGAAGAATTTTGTAATATTGTAGAAAAACATGTCAAATATATAATTGTTTCAGGGTTTGTAGCTATAAGTAGCGGAAGGGTTAGAGGTACAGAAGACATAGATATGATAATTTCAAAAATTGATCTGAAACAATTTCAGGAATTACACCAAGACCTTATAAACAATGAATTTGTATGTATGCAAAGTGAACAATCTTCAGAAATTTATGAATATTTATCCAACAATACATCTGTGAGATACACTTGGAAAAATAAATTTTTACCTGAAATGGAAATAAAATTTGTAAAAGATGATTTAGATCAAGAACAAATAATTACTCGAACTAAAATTAAATTTACAGGAATGAATATTTGGTTTTCAAAAATAGAATACAACATCGCATTCAAAGAAGAATATTTAAAATCAGAAAAAGACTTAGAAGATGCTAAACATTTACGCTTGGTTTATTCTGATGAGCTAGATGAAGAAGAAATAAATAGAATTAAAAAAAATATCAGACAGGTGAGATTATGAGAGATTCTACTCACGCAGATTTTTTAGAAAGATGGGCAAATATTGTCAAAAACTCACCTAGAGAAAAATGGGAACCCATGCTGAACGAATTTATTAATTCACAATATCAAATGCATGAAGACTTTATTCGGAAATTGCTTAAAACAAAAAATGGAAAAAAGAAAATAATAAATATATACAAAATTAAAAATTTAAAAGGATATGCTATTCTTAAGTAATTTGATTTAAATCGAATGAAAAAAAATATTTCTTAAAACTCATACACACGACAAGTGATGTCATCAGCAGGATTTTCATAAACAATTAAACTTGTTAGGTCTCTATTATTTGGCCTTTTAGAATCATGTCTGAATGCTTCAACATAAGATTTTTCATCTTTGTCTAATTGTTTGACAGACACTCTCCACTTATCAACAGTTCCAACTAATCTAACTCTATCAAGACCTGATTTGAATGTTGAAAAGTCCTTTGAATTAAGACGGTAACAAATATCTTCTGCATCTTTGGCATACTTCTCAGATGGTTTTCGTTTGATTTCATAAACTAAAAGTTCATTTTCATGACTCTTTGATTCTCGCACTAAAACCTGCTCTATTTTAGGACCTCCATTTTTCCATAATTGTCTTTCTTTGACAATTTCTGAAACACACCACCCGCACCATCCAATCGGAAGCAATAATCCAACAACTGCTGCACAGATTGATACGTAGCCCATTTTTTCGTACTTGTTTTTTTCCATTTTATTTCTCACCCTTCTTTTAGTTGTTATTAATTCTTATTTGTTACCTTTCGGTGAATTGAAGGTCGAGTTGATTTGTTATAAAATATTGGTTTAATCATAATTAAACCAAAAGGTTTAAATATATAAGTTAACTAAAAAGTTTAATGAGTCTTGAAATAACAATTCCGTTTGGAAAATTGGACGGAAAGGATAATGTTAAAAATTTAGTATTTAGTATTTTAACTAAAGAATATCCTTTGAAAATAATAGATCTAACTAATTTTATCAGAAAAAGATATGGGAAAAGTGTTACGTTTCAGGCTGTGCGTAAGGCACTAATTCAACTTGTTTCTGATGGAGTTCTAATCAAAGAAGGAACTTCATTTCAAATAAATAAAAATTGGGTTTTTGAAAGCAAAAAAGTTTTAGACAACTTATATTCTGAACTAAACAAGGAAAAAACAAAACCACATGGAATCGACTCTGTATCTGGAGAAGTATCTGTATTTGCGTTTGACTCACTTAATAATCTGATGAAATTTTGGGAAGATCTGATTGATAATTGGTTTGATCATTTTAAAAAAGGAGATCCTAATATTAATGCGTATCAAGGAGCTCATGGCTGGGAAGGAATAATGCATCCAGACCGAGAAAGAATAATGATGGGGCGTCTGAAAAAGAAAGGAATAAAATCATATGCATTCAGCACAGGAAGTACGCCGCTTGATAGATATATTTGGAAATTTTACAAAAGTATAGGACTTAAAGTTGGACTCAAACCATCACTTTCAAGTTTTGATAGAGGCTACTATGTTGCAACATATGGAGACTTGATTGTTCAAACACAATATCCTAAAAAAATTGTTGATCAAATAGATGTATTTTTTAAGAAAACGAAAAAAATTGAAGATTTAAATCTTCATAAATTGTCAGAAATTGTAAATCAGAAAATTAAAATAAAACTAACAGTAATTAAAAATTTAGAAATGGCAAAACAAATCAATAAATCCATTATAGATCAAATAAAAGAATTAAAAATTTAATGTAAAAAAATTTAAAACAAACAAATTCGAAATAAAAATTTATAAAAATAGATTAAAAATTAATTCGAGTCCATTAAATACCCTAACTTTGCTGAATCTCTTAACAAACCAGATCCTATTGCCTCCATTTCAGAGGAAATATATTTAATGTCTCGTGGATTTTGAGCATAATGTTCATATCCTTTCTTAACATATCTAAAATTAACTTCTCCAACTAACTGAATAGCATCTATTTTGTTATCTTCATCCAAATCAATAATTCTTGCTTGACCAATACTAGGCAAATAAGCAGTTAATGAATTTGAAATAGACTGCTTTGACTTGATCTGTTCAGCAAGTGTATCTGTATTACAAGCTCCTGCGCCAAATAATGTCAATCCAATGGCAGTTAAAGCTACTAAAAAACTATTTCTCAACATGTTCTCACCCTTAATTGTTAATATAAACCTTAATTTGATAAAACTATATTAATATATGTCGCCGGTTTTTGCCGACAAAAAGGAATAATTTAAATATCACAAATAATTTAAGCAGATTAATGAAGAATGCATTAATAGAATATGGACTTACTGAAAAAGAAGCTGAAATATATCTACTTTGTTTAAAAACAGGAGACGCTACTGCAAATAGAATAGCTGAACTTGCAAATATACCCAGAAGTACTACTTATGATTTATTAGAAAAATTAAAACACAACGGACTCATAACAACAAGAATTGTTAAACACAAAACATTATTTACTTCAAGCGATCCAGAACTTTTAATAAAAAATTTAGAAAATAAAAAACAAATAGTAAGTGAAGCAGTTCCTAAATTAAAAAAACTTAGAAACTTAATAGGAGAAAAACCCTGCGTGGAAGTATACGAAGGTAAAATTGCTTTAATAAAACTCCTTGATGAAATATTAGATAATTCAAAACTTCTCTTAATTGGAAATGCAGAAGAAGCAGCAAGTAAAATTGGTTATCACCCTGATAAATTTAGAATGAAACGAAAAGAAAGAAAAATTCCTATTAAGCAAATATTAGAGCCTTCAAAGAAAGCTGAAAAAATAAAAATAGATAAATATACAAAAGTAAAATTCCTAAAAAAATTAAAAAACAATAAAGAATCTACATTCATCTCAGAAACAACAACATACCATTTACTGATACTCGACGAAATTACTGCAATTAAAGTTGTTTCAAAAGAACATGCTAATTCTCAAAAAATAATCTTTGATGAATTATGGAAAAAAGCTAAAACAAAAATAGAATAATAAAATAGAAATAAAAAAAAATAATATTAATAATTAATAATAATTCTTAGTTTATCCAATTGCTCTTCGAACATCAGTAACTTCAATTGAATTAACACCTTCCATCTTTTCGATTTGTTCTTCTAATTCATCAGTTGTTCCGAGTTTTTCATCTCTTACAAAAATAAGCTTAAGAGATTTAAGACCGAAAGCCACAGGTTCAATTAATGTTTTACCAACTTCACCCTCAAAAGATGCAATTAAAGCAGTTGCTTTCTTTGCCACTTCGTCCAAATCAATTTCTGGACTCACAGGCATAATTGTGAAAGTTATAATAACATCAGCCATTTTTTATTCCTCCAATTTTTAAGTATTTTAAATCGATAAAAAATTATCACTCATTAAATTAAATGTTAATTAAGTGTTAAAATAAAAAATTGAATTAATTAGGTCCAACAAAACCACACTTAGGACAAGTATATTTTGCAACAATCTTTCTACACTGAGTGCATCTAGTAATCTCTGAATCTCCACAATTAGGACAAGCGAATTTTACTGTTCCAGGCATGTTTGAAACACGTCTTTTGCATGAACTGCATACATCTTCTGCCATTATTAATCCCTCCAAAATGCTTTAAAACAATGAAATGACGCAAATAATGCGCTTAAAGCCTTATATTATATTATTAGCTAGGAATCTTAGGTTATTTATAAAGCTAACTGGAAAGGTATTTAAATGAAAAGAGCTAAAAACAAGGATTATGACAGAATTAAAATTAAACATAGTCATTAGAACTGCAAATCCAAAAGATGTTAATGAAATACAAATTCTAAATAGTAAATTATTTGAATCAGACTCTCGATTTGACCAAACATTTCAAATGGACTGGCCGATGAGTAAAGAAGGTAAAAAATATTTTATTAAACGAATAACAAAAGATAATGGTCTTGCAATTTTGGCAGTTGATGAAAATAGTGGAAAAGTAGCAGGCTACCTTATAGGTGCAGCATGTAATGCTCAAAGCCATAGGAAAAAAATGATTGTTGCTAACCTTGAAAACATGTTTGTCAAAGAAGAATTTAGATCTAGAGGAATTGGAACAAAATTATACAATGAATTTCTTAAATGGTCTCAAGAAAAAAATGCAAACAGAATTAAAGTCGAAGCAAGTGCCAAAAATGATCTTGCGATAAAATTTTACAGACGACAAGGTTTTGAAGATTATGATCTAGTTTTAGAAAAAGAAATATGAATTAATTAATTATTAATTACCTATTTTAATAATGCACTCTTAATATACAGCCACTCTTTTGCTTACAAGCACACCTGCATCTTTACTCTGTTACTTACAAACACACATCTACTCTTTTGCATACAAACATATTCTGCTCTTTTGCATACAATCAATTTAATCTTTTGTAAACAATATCTCCTGCTCTTACTTTATCAATAACTTTAACCCCTACATCGTCGCCAGAGTTAACTTCTTCCACAGGATTTCTATTAATTTGCATACTATCTATAATTTGCTCAAAATTAGTTGTTGCGCCTTTGAACAGTACTTGGTCACCTAATTTTAGATTGCCTGACAATCGAATTGCTGCAACACCAACATTTCCAAAAAATACAGCTACTTTTCCTATTTGACACATATTCTCCTCCGGAATATTGTTTATTTGATCTGAATCCATAAGATTTACCCCCTGATTTATACAATTAAATACTGTTAATTACTTAATGAAGTTTACCTACTAAATTTTACCTACCGAAGTACACATTAAATTGTTTAATTAATTACCTAGTTAAGTAATCATTCTATAAATAATTTTCTAACTGTTTATCACAAACATCACATATTACATATTGAAAAACCACGCCTTCTAAATTCTCATGAAAATAGCAGTACAACCAATATGCAAAAAACTGTTACACTACTAAATTTTCTTTACTATTAATTAAGAGTTATAAAGTTTTATAAAATATAAAGTAAAATATATATAATATTTTGGGGGTTGGTAGTATGAAATTTAAAAATATTGCTAAACAAATGGATGATGTGGTAGGAGCTCCACCAAGTCCGTTTGAAAATAAATCGCAAGAAAATAAAAATCTCGACGTAAAAAATAAAGAATCAGAATCTCAAAAAAAAGGTTTTTTCTCATTCTTACACAGACATAAAGACCAAAGCACAATTAGTGGCGAACAAAAAGCAGTTGAAAAACCAAAAAAAGAAATAAAAGTTGTAAAAAGTAGTGTAACTGCTGTCGAAAAGAAAAGTAGTGTAACAGACACACTTGCAAAACCTCATCAAACACTAAGCCAAAGAGAACAAATTCTAACCCAAAAAGAAAAATTACTTTCAAAACTAGCAGACGCTGTTAACAAAAAGAAAACAGTTCTTGAAAAAAAAGAAGCAGAAGTAAACAAAAAGCTTACTGAAGCTCAAGAAATCAAAAAATTAATGGAACTAAAACATAAGGAAATCAAAACAAAAGTAAAAGACATTCATTCTAATACTAAAGTTGTTACAAAAGAAAGAGATTCTATTAGTCGTGAATTAGAAACTCTTCGAAAAGAAAAATTAAAACTTGAAAAAGACGTTTTACTTAACAAAGAACGAGTTGAAAAATTAAGACAAACATATTCCTTAGAAAAAGAAAAAATAGATTCGCAAATTTTAGAAAAACAAACTAAAAATAAACTTGAATCTAAAATTAGTTCTCCACCGACGCCACCTCATTTAAAACAGGCAGAAGTAAAACTAAAAGCACTATCAGAAAAAGAAACACTACTACGAAAATTAGCAGACGCTGTGCAAAAAAAGAAAACAGGATTAGAAAAAGCAGAACAAACACTCATCAATGAAAGAAATGCTCTCGAAGAGAAAAGAAAACAAATTCGTTCGAATGAAGATGACCTAATTAAAAAAGCAAAACTCATTAATACGAAGATTGACGATATAGAACACCATAGAAGTAATGCTATAAATGAAACTGATGAATTACAAAAAAGAAAAGAGGAACTACACGCAGCAATTCAAGAAAAAGATCAAATTCTACAAGAAACAATAAGCCATATCGAACACATAAAAAAAGAAGTTGAAGAATATGAATCAAAAAAACAAGAACTAGGCGGAATGCTAAACACAATGCAAGCAGAATCAGGAGCAGTAGCTAAAAGTCAAGGAACTTCTGAAATGATGCCAATACCCCCCTCACCCCAAGAATCAAGATTAGGATTATTCAAAAAAATTGCTCAATCAAAAAAAATGCCAAGTGCTGCAGAAATTGATGCGCATCATGAAAAAATATCAATGGTTGCAAAAGATGTAGAAAATAGACATCAAGAAACTACGCGTAAAGAAAAAGAATTAACTGCAAGAGAATATGAATTAGAACGTCGTGAGAAAGATCTCGAAAAACAAATTACAGCAATGGAAAAAGACATCCAGAAAATAAGAGTATTAAAAGAAAAACTACTCAAAGAAATTGATAATCTAAATACTAAAAAAGACCAGCTAGAATTTAAAATAAATGAACGTCTACAAAAACTAGATGATCTTGGAAAATTAATCAAAGCAAAACAAAAAGAATTTGGCATAGGAGATAAGAAAAAAGAACTAGATAGTTTAAATTCGAAAATAGACGAATTACATTCAAAAATAAAAGAACGAAAAAATGAACTCACAAGAGAAGAAGATTTACTAATTAACAAGCAAAAACAGCTTGAAGAAAGAGAAACTGAAATAAAACTTAATGAAGAGAGCATAGACGAATTAAAAAGACAATTTGTCGATGAGAAACACAAAGAAGAAGAACTAATTAAAAAAGAGCAAACAGAACTGCAACAATTACAAAAACAAAAAACAGAAATTGCACAAGATTTAGATACTGCGAAAAATGAACTTGATGAAATAAAAAAATTATCAAATCTAAAACAACAAGAATATGCTGAAATGAGTAAGAAGAGCGAAGAACTAAATTCCAGATCAGAATTAATAACTAAAAAAGAATCTGAAATTGCAAGTCTTGAACAAGAAAATCAAGAAAACAAAACAACTTTATCTAAAAAAGAAGAAGATCTACGCCAAATAGATACACTTCTAAAACAAAAACAACAAATATTAGAATCTAAAGAATCAAAATTAAATAAAGAACTAAATGAAACTAAAAAGAAAGCAGAAAAAACAGAAGAACAAAGAAAAAAAATAGAAGAAAAAATCGAAAAAAGTAAACAAGTAGTTGGTGAACTTGAAAAAATCAAAAAATTACGAGAAAAAGAAATTCGTGAAAAAGAAACTAATTTTGAAAATCAGCTAAAAATAAGAATGCAAGAATTAGAAAAACTTAAAGTAACTCATAATATGCATGTTCAAGAAACAACAAAACTATTAGAACTAAAAAAACAAGAAAGTCTTTTGGAACTAGAACAACTTAGAAATAATCAACAACAACAAGCAGAAAAAGAAAGAGCAGACATAATAGAAAATCAAAAAATTCTCGACGAAAAAGAACAAGAATTGCTAATCACAGTAAAAAGGTTAGAGCTAGATAAAAATTTAATATCCAAAAAAGAAGATGAAATAGTTGCAAGTGTAAATGAATTAGAAACTGATAAAAAACAACTCAAAGAAACAGAAGAAGAATTTATTTCAAAAATAAATAAACTTGAAAAATTAGAGCCTATAATGAAACAAAAAGAGCAAGAACTAGAAAACTATGAAAAAGAAATTGAAGCTCAAAAAGTTTTACAAGAAAAAGAACACGATAAAAAACTTAAAGGAGTTGAAAAAGAGCATAAACAAAGAATGCGCGAAATTGAACAAATAGAACGCAAGCTAACTCGAACTATTGAAAAAACAGAAAGAAAAGAAGAAAAAATAAGACAAGTAAAAGAACTCAAGGAAAATATAAGTCAACTTCAAATAAAAATAGACGAACTAAGTGGAATAATTGATCAAAAAACAACAAGTATTGAAGAGTTAAACAAACAAGCAATGATAGATACAGGAATAGGTCTAGAATTAGAACGTAAAAAAGAAGAACTTGCTACACGAGAACGAGAACTCTTTGAAAGAGAAGAAGCAATAATCATGCAACAAAAAACATTCGAAGAAGAATCAAAAATGGTTGATGAAAATAATTTCACACAATATGTTGAAGAAGAACTTAAAAAATACCACGCTCAGCCAGCTACAAGCGGATCAGAAACCGAAATTAATAATCTAATAGAACATACTCGACAACTTATTAGACTAGGCAAACTAACAGAAGCAGCATCTCATTATAGCAAAATAGGAAATGTGTATTCATCACTTCAATTATCTCCTTCAGATAAAAAAAGAATATATTATGCGATTTTAGAACTCAAAACAGATATTGAACTTGCGCACATGAGTTAATAATAAAAGTAATAGCAATAATAATATAACACATTAAAAAAGAGGTTGTTTAATGGCAGATAGTACGTGGGGCAAGATCATAGAATTCTTAGTTGGATTTGCGATACTACCTGCAGGATTCTTAGGCATCACATTTTTAATATCAGGATTTGTAGGAGGAATATATGGATTTAAAGGACTAGAAATAATAAATGATTCTGGATTTGACAAAACTGTCACGATAATTACTTACGTTTTAAAAGCAATTTGTTTGTTAATTTTACTAATTATAAAACGCTATATGGTTGCAATAGGATTTATTGCTAGTAGCGCATTAATAATTTTAATTCAATATTTTTTAGAGTTAAACCTATTCTTTTAAAAATTAGAAATAACAGAAATTTAGAAAAAATAAAAAATTATTCTTCTTTTTTCTTGTTAGTAAATTCAGTATACTGACACTTACCACAGAAATTTCTATCCTTATGTTTAGCCATAAAAACACCGCCGCCACATTTAGGACAAACAGAATTTTTTCTAGTTAAAGTATCTCCAGAAACTTCATAATTTTTGTACTTCTGAGCAGTTGGTTTTGTTTTCTTTTGTTTTTTTGCCATATCAAATCACATCAATATTATTTATTTAGCATTATTAACCGAGTGTAATTACTCTGTCTTTTCTGCAGGTTTTTCTTCTGCTTCTTTTGGTTCTTCTACAGGAGCTTCTGACTCTGGTTTTGATTCAGGTTCAGGTGTTGGTTCTACAGGCGCAGGTTCTGCAGGAGCTTCTTCTTTTGGAGCCTCAGGTGCAGGTTTTGGTGCTTTAGCAGGAGCTTCTTCTTTAGGTGCTTCAACCTTATGCTTTTTAATTAAATACTCAGGTTCAACTGAATTCATTTCTTCTTTTTCAGAATAAATATGAGCAATAACCTTAGCTTTGCTAGACCCAAAACGCGGATAAATATGCTTAATGATTGTTAACTCTTTTTCAGAGCCAAGCTTTTTTGAAATTGAAGCTCTAATCTCTGCTCTTGAGGGAGTAGAACCTTTGAAATCAATCATTGCAGTAATTCTCTTCCTTGAAAGAAGAGGAGTATCTCTTTCCTTTAAAATTTTTAAATCCATGATCATTCACCTTTATCTATGTTATCTATAATTGGTCAAACATTTAAACCAATATTTTATCCAACATTATCTATTATTTATTATCTACAATTAGCATCTATAATTTTATCTGCACTTAATTGCATATTCACCTTTGACAGTAATACCAATCTTTTTTGCAATTTCTGATTTAGTAGGATCAACAACATATACTCTTCCTTGCCAATTAGTTGAGAAAGATTTACTTTTACAAGCAGGACATTCACCACCATCGACGAAAAGTTTACATTTTTTACAACATTTTTTCTTAGCCATCTTCAATTAAAACCTTATATTCATAATATTGATTTATTATGTTATTTTATTACTATTTGTTTATTCTTTTGCTATTTTATTTTTTATAATATTATTTTAGTTTTTTATTTATTTAATTTTTTAGTTTGTTTTCATTCTTTTACTTTTTTTTATCTTCCTTTTTATCTTCTTTTTTTGCTTTTGGTTCAGCACTTGCTTTTTTACGATCCTCAATCCACTCAAGCTTTCCTAAACCCTCTTGTCTCATAGTAAGTCCAAGTTTCGGATTAGAAACATCCTTATAACTTACTGCAACCATTCTAGCACGACACTTATCACCTACTTTTAATGTTTGCTTTGACTCTTTACCACTAAGAACTTTATCTTTTGAAAATGAAACAAAATCATCCATTGTTTGAGAAACGTGAATCATTCCCTCAATCGGACCAACAGACATGAAAGCTCCAAAATCAGCAATATCGCGAATATTACCAAGAACAACTTCTTGAAGTTCAGGTTTGTAAGTCAAAAGCTCAAATGTTGTATCAAAATAAGATGCTCCATCGCCAGTAATTATAAGACCATCACCAACCTCAGTCACATCAGCCACGTCGATTACTACGCCTAAATCTTTGCTGATAAACCCATCATACTTCTTTTTAATACGCTGAATGACTGCTTCTTCTGTTGATAGATCAAAAATCTTTGGTGGAACTCTTATATGATCTGTTACTTTAATTTTATAAAACATAATTAAACACCTTTTAGTAATTAAACAATATATACTACTTTAAACCAATTCCAAGTACCTTTTCTGCCTCAAAACAACTAATCTAGCCTTTAAAAGACTTATTTTCTGTTTTAAAGCCTTATCTTGGGTCGCGACAATGAATTCGCCCTGTTTTAACAGATTTAAGATTAGCTGATCGACATTTAAATTCTTTTCTGTTTTTAAAACAACCACTTTGCCTGAATCTATTTTAGATCTTATTAACTTATCAGCCATTTTAGCAGCACTACGATCCTTAAACGATGCCTCTTTTTTCTGCATAATGTTTTGCAACTCATAAAATGTTTTGTCGACAATACATAATTCCAATTTGTCTGCAATAAGTTTATCCAATTCTTCAAATATATCCACGTTAAACTGAAATGGAATTAAAAGGAAATTTGTGTCGAGGATAATTTTTTTCATAAAAACTAGTTTAGACCAAGTTATTTTTAAGAGTTTTCATTATGCATCTTTTAACTATTAATAAAATATGAATCTAATAATGTATCAAGTATCACGCACCAATAAAATGAAAAAAATCGAGCTACTCTGCGCACTAAAGTGCGCAGTATCTTAAACGCTCGATTTTCTGCATTTCAAATTTAAGCTCATCCACTGCATAAATGCAGTGGTATTCGCAAAACAAATTTGAAATAAAAGATAAAAAAAGAAAAAGATGATCTGGAGGAGATCACTTTATTCTAAAATCAAAAAAATTAAAGATTCCTAATTGGAATCTTAATAGTATGTTTGACCGCCTAGCTCGTCGTCGTCATCATCATCATCGTCATCAGATCGCTTTTTGAAAGCAATAACAAGACCAACGATTATTAAGATAATAACCAGTACGATTAAAACGATTTCTAAGCCTCTCTTCAAGCTACTCTTATCTTCAGCGTCACCGCCTTCAAGATCAACTACATTCGCAGTTAATGCAACTTGTTCAACAACAGCACCAGTTGAATCTTTAATGTCCACTGAGAACATTTTTTCACCAACAGATGTGCTATCTTTAGCGCTCAAATATACATACACACTCTTAGTTTCTCCACCAGCAATAGTTACTGTTTGAAGAGGACTGATTTTTACTGTAGCCCACTCATCAGCACCAGTTACACCAACAACATAAGTTTTAACGTCGGATGAAGGATTTGTAAAAGTAATCGGATAGATAACTCCTCCTTCTCCTTTAGGTACATCTTGAGCTGCAACACCAACAGTTACTTGTGTGTTTGCTGCAACAGGCTCGTTGTTGTTAGCTGCAGGAGCAGAACCACTTTTAGTACAAAGTTCTGATTCAACAACTTCAACATCAACAGTCTCTTCAATAACATAATCATCATCGTGATATGAAACAGTTACAACTCCTTCATATTCACCAGCTTTTGTACATGTAGGAATTCTGATGTAAAGTTCTTCTGAAACTTTATTATCATCTTCTTCAATATCTACATAATCAGGAAGTGCTTCAAGTCCAAGTTCTGGAATTTCGAATTCAATTTTTACATCTTCTTCGTCTTTCTGACCATAGTTCTTTAAATTTACAAGCGCTCTTACTGATCGTCCTGCAATAACTTCGTGAGAAGGATCAACATCAACATCTTTAATTACAATACTGTGTTTAACAGGATCGACTTTAAGTTGGAATGTTTGTTCAAGAGTATCTGAGTTTCTATCTTCTACACGCACTCTTAATTTGTACATGTCTTCGTCCATATTTCCAGGAAGTTTTAATGTAAGTGTTTTAATTTTTGAAACACCATCTTCCAAGTCGAAAACATCAGTTGTTTCACTTACTTTGTTAGGATGATCATAACCTGCAAGTTTAACATTTAATTCAACATCATCTAAATCATTAGGATTACCCACTCCATCAACTACACCGTCGATAGCAGTAATTTTAACTTTAACTTGTATTGTACTATCACGATCTAAACTCAATGAGTTAGTATCATCTTTATCCAAGAGGTCACCCTCTACTTTTACCCATTCAATTTCAGCGTCTAATGCATTAGCAAAAGAACTTACCGCCAAAATAGCAATAACAAACAGCAAAATTAAGCTGAACAATTTTTTAGCAATTTTCATTGTTTTCCATCCTCCAAATCATCTTTTTTTGGCATACAGAGCTTTAATACAAACACTCGAGATAACAATAGTTTACTACCCCCTCAAATGCTCGAAAACGCCCCCTAAACGCCTTGAAAATATTTACAATATCATAAGGAATAAATAGGGCTTCTATTTAAACCTTTCTTTTTTTGTTATTCTAAAGTAAAAAAATAATTTAACCTTCATTCAGTCGTAACTAATTGAGTACAACGATGTGCTTGATTAAATAAGCTCAATAGGTCTATACTTAACACGACGGAAATCATCATTACTAATAACTAATCTTAAATCATACACGCCCGGTGCTGCCCACTTAGGAACTTCAAAAGATAAATGTGAACTCTCAGTATCACCAGAGTCAAGATCATTTAATTTATCAGATGCAAACACATCCAAATCATAAATAGATGCAACAACTTTTACATCCTCTAAATCTGTACCCATATTGTTTTCAAATGAAACAGTCATACTCACAAAATCTCCAGGAGTAATGTGGTCACCACCAAACATACTATTATAACTAATCTTAGTCACAAAAACATCATCTAAGTCGACAAAAGGTGTTGAATAATCTTTGTGCCACTTAGGTTCAAAACCTTCTAAGTCATCACTAGCATCAGAACACTTAGGATCTTCTAAATCAACTAATCCATTTCCATCATTATCAATGCCATCATTACACTGAGGCTGAGGACCAACAGGTTCATTAAATTCATCATCATCGTCAGCATTCTCACAACCAGAATCATCCATGTCAACTAAACCATCGCCATCATTATCAAGACCATCACTACACTGAGGAATTGGTTCTACAGGTTCATTAAATTCATCATCATCAAATTCTGATTCACAACCAATATCATCCATATCAACTAAACCATCACCATCATTATCAAGACCATCACTACACTGAGGAATTGGTTCTACAGGTTCATTAAATTCATCATCATCAAATTCTGATTCACAACCAATATCATCCATATCAACTAATCCATCACCATCATTATCTAAACCATCTGCGCAAGCAACAGGTTCAACAATAATATCTTCAACAGTTAATTGAACTTCTACACTACCTTGTGCTCCAAGATTATCTTCTACCAAAAAATTAATTACATAATCTCCTGATTGAGGGAATGTGAAATCAAAAGGAACAGGTGTTCCGTCGATTGCTAAATCTTGATTAACTAGATCTCCACCATCAGTAAAAACAACCCAACTATATCCAACAATTTCTCCATCAAGATCATAACTTTGAGAACCATCAAAAGTCATTGTTAAAGGTTGATTTTCAACAGGAACCAAAACTAAAAGTGCGACAGGATCTTCGTTTACTGGAAGAATATCTGTTTCATCATCATCAGCCTCTGATTCACAACCAAGATCTGCAGGGAAATCCACTAATCCATCTCCATCATTATCAATACCATCACTACACTGATGAACTAATACAACCAAAGTATTAACAGTAACAGTTACTGTATCAGAATCTCCATCTAAATCTGTCAATGTTAAAATTAAATTATCTGTACCCTCTCCAAGAGGAGTTATTGTAAGAACATCATCACTCCCAACAACTGCATCAAAGAAATCAGACGATTCTTCTAAACTCCAAACAAGATTATTACCAGAATCTTCAACATCAGATTCGTAATGTGTTAATGAAATGGACATTTCCTGATCCCAAACTCCCGCAAACTCGTCGAAAATATCAACGTCAATAACAGGAAGGTTATTTAAAATTGTAAGTTCAACAACTTCTTCTGCACCACTATTATCATCAAAGTTAAATGCAAATGTAAAAACTTGACTTGTGCCAAGGAACTCGTGAACCGGAGGAATTTGCTCCATATAATAATAGTATCCATCAACAAATTCTAGTTCTGAAAGAGGAAGAACTCCACCAGGACCACTAACAAGTTCAACATCAGTTACAACATCTGTTGTAGGATTATCATCTTCATCAAGTACTCTGAATTTAACATACAAATATTCACTACGATAAAACTCATCACCTTCAATTGAGAAATCCAAATCTTTGTAAAGAGTTAAACCATCAATCTTGTATTTCTCCTCTAAAATATTAAATGTGAATTGAGGATTCATATCAAGGTCAGATTCAAAACCATCTTTATTCGCAGTTGCATAAACTGTATCTTCACCTGGACCGCCAACAGCAAATAACACAGTACACTTACCAGTTATTTGATTTGTTGTGCAGGAACCAAGAACATCTTCTCCAAATATGCTATAAAGATTAACTTCAACACCACCTTCTAAATCACCATTAGCACCAACAGAAACAATACATGCCTGTTGTTTATTTTCAATTACATCATTAAAGCAAGTAAGATCAGTTACTGAAAGATCTCCTGAAACTGAAATTTCTTCTGTGTAAGAATCTTGTAATTCTCCGTCGCTAACAGTAAGCGTTGTATCAAAAACTCCAGGGGACTCGAATGCATAAACAGGACTCGGTTCTGTACTATCAGTCACACCATCACCATCAAAATCCCAAGCATAATCTAACACATCACCATCAGGATCCGAACTAAGAGACGTAAACTGAACATCTTCATAAACTGCAGGAGCTAAAGGTTCAAATGTGAAAACAGCAGTTGGTCCATCATTAGATTCGAGAACTGTTAAAACCCATGAGTGTGAAACAAAATCTATTCCATCAGACACAGTAACAGTTACATCATAAATTCCTGTGGAATCATCACTCGCAGAATAAGTATACATCATACCATTACTAACAACTTCTCCATCAAGAGTCCAAACAAATTGTAAATTTCCATTATCTTCAAAATCAGGATCAACTACAAAAACACTAAATGCTTGACTATCCCCTTCAAAAATTACAGGATCGTCCATAGGATCGAAAGCTTGAATGATCGGTGCTTGATTTTTATTGACTACAATTATTGTTGCAGGTTGAGACATTGATTCTCCAATAAAATCAGTAACACTAAACTGAATAGGATACATTCCTGCATCAGTATAACCTGTTTGCCAAGTAAACAAACCAGTTACTGGATCAAGAAGACCAAATGGATTTGCTCCAAGATAATCAATACCATAAGTTAATGCATCACCATTAGCATCAAAACCTAAAAGTTGAATTGAAACTGTCTGGGTTTCTTCAACCTGAACAGTACCAGTAGGTGCTAAAGTAGGTGGCTGATTAAAATGAAATTCATCATCATCATCAGGAGTTTCACAACCAGGATCATCTCCATCAACATAACCATCGCCATCATTATCTAAACCGTCGCTACATTGAGGATCTTCAACAACATCAAATGGAAGTTCGTCATCATCTTCAGGATTTTCACAACCCGGATCATCTAAATCTGTGAATCCATCCCCATCATTATCTAAACCGTCACTACATTGAGAATTTCCAGGATCCCAAGGAGATTCATCATTATCATTTTCATCATTACAATTAGGATCATCTAAATCAATAAATCCATCATTATCATTATCCAAACCATCATTACACTGAGGCTCATCAACTTGATTGAAAGGAAGTTCTGAATCATCATCAGCATCTTCACAACCAGGATCATCTAAATCAACAAATCCGTCACCATCATTGTCTTCTCCGTCAGAACATTCAGGAAGATCAATTTGATTTACAGGAAATTCAGAATCATCTTGTAAATTATCACAACCAGGATCATCTAAGTCAACTAAAGTATCTCCATCATTATCTAGACCATCACTACATTGAGTATTTCCAGGATCCCAATTGTCTTCAGTATAATCTTGTTCATTATTACAAGAAAGATCGTCGGGAAAATCGATAAAACCATCACCATCATTATCAATACCGTCTTGACACTCGCTTGTCGCATCAGACTCATCATTATCTAAAGAAGAACTACAACCAGGATCTTGCATATCTGTTAATCCATCTCCATCATTGTCTTTACCATCGGCACAGTGGCGAAGAACATTTAATTGAAGAAGGCCATATTTAGTATTGTCATTATCAGAAACTGTGAAATGAACAACATAAGAACCTGAATCCACATAATCTGCTTGAGTGATTGCAACAAGTTCGTAACCAGGAGTTACGTCCACATACTCGTCGAGAAGTGTTGTTATTGTATCTCCATTTGTGTTTTTTAATGTTGCAATTATATGTGCAGGACCATCAGTAAAATGAAATGTTCCTGAAGAAGCCACAATATTGTCGCCATCAGAAATAACTGCGATGTCTTTAAGATCAAACGGACTTTTAGTTAAATCTTTCCAGTAAGGTCCTTGATATGCAACACTCGCGAAAACGCTTGTGCCCATTAAGGACAAAATCATGGTGAGAATCACCAAGATTGATAATGTTTTTTTCATGCCGATCACCTGTATTAATAGTGTTGTAGTATTATATGTCTAATATATTTTAAGTTTAATATTAAAAAAATTAAATGATAAAAAAATCATATTAAAAAATTAAAACGTGTATTCTAAATTTGCTTCGACAGCTTCATCGTGACTTCCAAAATCAGTTCTTCCTCGGAAAGCAGGAGTTAATGAAATTTTGCATTGGTCATTTTTATCCCAAAAACAAAATGTCGCACCTAATTTATAAGCCATGTGAAGATCTGTACTATTTGAGTTTTCTTTTGTCGGAGCTGCTTCATCAGCAATATCTCCATTCTCAAATAAAAGCTGAACATATTCAGTATCTGAACTTGATAAAAAATCCATACCAACCCCTACTCCTCCAGTAAAATAAAGCCATTTAGCAATTTTTAAATCTGCTCTTGCCAAGATATCTAACAAAAATGCATCTTCTTGCATTTTATGCTGAGACCAACCCGTCAAGTGATAAGGATCTGCTGCATTAGGTCCTGCAGTTTCAGCAGTTGTTCTGTATGAATCATTAGATCCACCTATTAAAAATTCTAAACCTAATTTATGATTTTTAATGTCTGGATGAGTTGCATATACATGCACTAATGCGTAACCTGCACCATCTCCAGGAAGGTCTTCACTCCAAACATGACCGCCTCCAAGACCGACACCAATTCCAAGTCCTGCTTTTTCTACAGGTGCTCTAGGAGGAGTTTCTTCTTGCTTTTTATCTTTTGTATGAACAACAAAATCAACAACTGTTTGAGGAACTTCCCAAGTACCATCATCATATAATTTCAAAATGTAACTATTAGGAACACGAACTTTGAAATCTTTTGGAATCATTAAATGCTGGAATTTACTTGCTTTCTTTCCTTTTTCAAATTTAACCCATTGATTATTGTCTTTGATTGCATCCAACGATTTTCCTTTAGCATCTTTTTTATCTGCAGTCACAACATCCCAAATGTCTCCACCAGTTGTATAAATAAAAGTAAGTTGCTCTGGCTTCAAAGTTTTGTTATGGTTAGGATTATCTGCGTTTGCGTAATTAAAAACCATTAAAGAAGAAATGTCTTGTTCATCACCCTGATCAAGATTTAATGCTTGAAAAAGGTCTGCCCATTGAGTATACATCCATCTTTTCTGAGGATATTTATCAGAAACTACAACAGGTCCAGTAGGAACTTGTTTCGGATCATTAATATTTTTTGTTGCATGAGTAGGTATTAATTTTCCAGGTTGCATCATATAAACTCTAACTTCATGTGACTTGTCTTTTTCATCTTTGTGTGTTTCTGTTCCATAAAACATAAAATAATGAGCAGGCAAATGGTTCATGTCTGCATCTAAAAGTCTAAGACCTGTTTGACAAACATCACCTTTAAGATCTTGTTCACAGTGCGGCTGAAGAGCCAAAGCTTGTTTTTTGAATATTCGTTCCAATTTTTGTTGTGAATGCGGTGTTGGTGGAACATATTTTTTTTTGTTCTTGGCAAAAGCATCACCAGCAAAACCTAATGCTAATCCAGTAGAAATAATTGCGGCCAAAATTTTTTGTGACATTTGTTTCATCCTCCATAAATATAGTTTATACCTAATTTAATCTTAAAAAAGCGCATTATTAGCTCTATGAAGCTATACTCTGCTTTCTAAAAGCTTAAAACACCCCCAATTTAACCTTAAAATAATCTAAAAAATTTAAAACGCCCCTAAATCTGAAGCATGATTAAAATAGTAATATATTGGATTTATATATAAAAGTTTTGGTTTTGTTGCTATTTTCAAGGACTAAAAACTAATTTTTATTTAGTAGTGGAAATTAATATCTGATCGCACTACAAAAAACTGGAAAATATATAAAGATGTCTACACTAAAAAATAATCAATGAGCCAATCAATGCACAATAAATTAGGTAACAATAATAAAATAGGCAATAAAATCAATAGAAGAAAAAAGAAAAATAAAATTGTAATTATTGGCGCAGGTCCAATAGGTTGCTATTTAGGATCCCGCCTAGCAAAATCAGGGTGCAATGTTGAAATTTATGAAGCAAAGAAAAAAATAGGCGAACCAGTTCAATGCACAGGAATCATTACAAAAGAAATAGAAAAAATACTAGATTCAAATATTCTTTACGAAAAAGAGATCATCATTAATAACATCAAACAAGTTGAAATCAACCATAACATTAAAAAAAACAATAAATCAGCAGTAATACCTATAGACGATATAATTATAGATAGAACAAAATTCGATCAGCACTTAGCAAAACTTGCGCAAATAAATGGTGCAAAAATATTTCTCAAACACAGAGTAATAAGAATAGATAAAACAAGAAATGAAGTATATATTAAATTTAAAAATGAAAATAAAAAAGTAACATATGATATTCTTGTCGGAGCAGATGGACCGACCTCGATTGTAGGAAGTAATATCAACTCCAAACAAGAAAATATCTATGGACTACAAATGCGAGCAAAATTAAAAAAAGGCTTTGAAGTGGATAAACAAACTTACAAAGTATTTATAAGTAAAAAATATGATGGCTATTTTGGATGGGTTGTTCCGGAAACTGAAAAAATAATAAGAATTGGACTTATGGGTCGTAACGTCAAAAATACAAAAAAATTATTTGAAGAATTAAAAAAAGAATTTAATATCACATCTGGAGAACACCAAAGTGGATTAATTCCTGTATATTCTCCTCGGAAAAAAATAAAAGAAAGGAATATATTTTTAATTGGTGATGCTGCAGCACAAGTAAAAGCGACAACAGGAGGAGGACTAGTTCCAGGAATGAAAGCTGCACAAATATTATCTAAACAAATAATAACTCTACAAAAAATTAAACCATATAACAAAAAATTTACTGCTAAAAAATTGCAAGATCGACTAAAAAAAAAATACGAGCAAGTTAAATTAAAAAGAGAACTTAAATTGCATAAAATAATAAATAGTGCATTAAGAAAAATGACCACCTCAGAATATGAACAAATAATAAAATGTTTAAAAAATAAAAAAATAAAAAAAATTCTATTCGAAGAAAATAGGGACAACAGCACAAAGCTAATTCTAAAGTTATTAATTGCTGAACCTAGATTGATTTTATTTGTTAAGAACTTGATTTGAAACACATCGCCTTAAAAGCGAAAGAAAACGTTTATAAAGAACTAAAAATTTCATTAGACAAAATAAAACAAGATATATACACGCTGAAGTATATATTACAAATACAAAACTTACAAAAATAATAATTGTTAAAACTAAAAATATCATTCTTAAATTGAAACAAACGGGGTAAAAAAAATGAGTGAAAACCACAAAGCAAACAAAAAACATTCAAATCATAAACAAAATGAAAATAAAGAAACAGATGATGATGAAATTGCAATAGACTTTTCAAGAATAAAAAATTGGTTTACTAAAAAGAAAGAAAAATCTAAACAGAAATCACAAAATAAACTCGATGCTGAACAAATCGAGCCAATCAATTCAGATGAACATACCCCTCAAGAAAACAAAAAAGAAAAAACTGATGAAAAAGAAGAAATTGCAATTGATATGGATGCTGCTAAAAAATTCTTAAAAAAATACTCCATTATTTTATTGATTTTAATCCCTATATTCTTTTCGATATTTTTTAGAATGTACCCTGCATATCTTCCAATAACCGATGACTGGGCGACAAGCACTGTAGAAAACCATTACCAATCACAAATAATGCAAAAAATAAATGCGCAATATCCTAACCTACCTGATTTGAATAAGCAACAACTAATTGATTCTGAATGGGCCAGGTTCTATTCTGAAAATAAAGATATGCTGAAAGATCAAATCAAAGGAACGTCCCTGGATATGAAAAAGCACTATCAAGATGATACAGGACAAACATATTTGTTAGCGATAGATCCTTGGCTTGCTTATGGATATGCAAAAAATAAAATAAATTATGGCCACTGGGGAAATGAACTTGACGAAGAAGGTCAATCTATGTATACCTTAAGAAATGGAAGAGAAGGTCAAGAAGCAGGGTTTAGATTACTACCTTACTTAATGACTGTCAATTATAAGATTATGAATATATTTACAGACGCATCAGTTCTTAGTGCTGCATTTTATATCCCTGTTATCCTACTTACTTTAGCAAGTATTGCAACATTCTTTATTGCAAAACAATTTACAGGGAATATTGGGGCTATTGTTGCTTCAACAGTGTTTGGAATTCACGCAGCATTACTTAACAGAACTGCTGCAGGATTTTCAGATACAGATAATATAATCGCATTTTTTGAAATGATAGTTGTTTTATTCTTTATTCTCGCATTAAATGAAAAACAAACTTGGAAGAGAATAGCATATATTCTTCTTTCAGGAGTATCTACTGGACTATATATAAGAGGACACCCTAGTTGGTGGCACATATTTGACTTTTTACTTGGAGCACTTTTTGTTTATTTAATTTACCAAATATTAAAAGAGCGAAAAAAAATTGCAGAAAAATTTTCAAATATTTTTCGATCTGTAGAAATAAAAAATTCATTTGTACTAGGGATAATATTTTTTGTAAGTAGTTTACTATTTGGAACTTTAATTAGAACAATAACTGATGGTAATTTTATTTACTGGCTAAAACGGATTAGTTTAATGCCATTTACAGAACCGCTAAAATTCATGTTATTAAAAGAAGTTGGAATAAACAGTATTTGGCCAAATGTTCTTACAACTGTTGCAGAACTTAATACATTTTCAGTTAGCGGAGTTATTGTACAAATAGGTGGTAAATTATTATTTGCGCTTAGTTTACTAGGAATAGCGTTATTAATATTAAAGAAAACTAAAAATAAAAATAACAGATGTATTTTTTATGCAACATTACTTATCTTCTGGTATATTGGATCGATATATGCAGCTCAATCTAGTGTTAGATTCATCGCATTTGTAGTTCCAGCATTTGCATTATCAATTGGCGCATTTGCTTATTTTTTTTATGAATATGGATCTGAAATAATTCAAAAAGGGATGGGACTTAGTAAGAACACGATAAGACCTATTTTGGCAATTTTATTAATGGTTCTAATAATTGTGCCATTAATCCAAGCAAGCCACCAAACTTCAAAGAATGAAATTCCTACTATGAATGATGCTTGGTATGGAGCACTCACTAAAATAAAAGATAATAGTAATGATGCCATAATTAGTTCCTGGTGGGACTTTGGACATTGGTTTGTAGCAGTTTCTGAACGTCGCGTAACTTTTGATGGTGGAGACCAAGGTCGTCGGATACACTGGATTGGAAAAACTCTTGTTACAGATAATGAAGATGAAGCAATAGGAATACTTAGAATGCTAAATTGCGTTCAAGAAAAAGCACCAGATAAACTAGATGAATTTACAGGAAAAACATCTAAATCAATTGAAATACTTTACGACATATTTCCAATTTCAAATCCTGCTCTTGCAAAAGAGAAATATATGGAGCAGGGATTAAATGATGAACAAGCAACTGAAATGTTAGACTACACACATTGTACAGATTTAATAGATCAATTTGTTATAACTAGTGAAGACATGGTGGGAAAGGCAGGAGTGTGGGCTCACTTTGGAAGCTGGAACTTTGAAAAAGCAGAAATGTTTAATAAAGTAAAAGGCAAAACTTATACTCAAGGAGTTTCTATTTTAGAAAAAGAATTTGATCTGAGTGAAACAGAATCAGATAGATTATTCTATGAAATACAAGAAGCGAATGGAGATCAATGGATAAGTCCTTGGCCTAATTATATGAGTGGAGTTAGAAATTGTGGACCTATGAATAATGGAACTTTAGATTGTTTACAAAGTTTACAAGGGAATAATATAGTTGTAAGAATTAATTTAAAAGAAAAAGAAGCAAAGTTGCTCACCAACAATAATCAAAAAATTGTTCCAAATTCATTAGTGTATGTTACTAAACAAGAAACTGTTGAAAAAGAAATGAATGATGGAAGTCAAGCAGGATTTTCTGTTGTTTTAATTCCAACTGGAAAAGACACGTATGCGTCATTGCTAGCTCACCCTCTCATCGCAAATAGTATGTTTACAAGATTATTTTTCTTGAATGGACATGGACTAAAACATTTTAACTTGTTTGATGACAGAA
>Ga0209045_1001018_pt1 | contig 28049 bp, 17 predicted proteins | sample SaaInlLV_10m_DNA_4_FD_184664 | JGI IMG/M metagenome (GOLD analysis project Ga0209045, IMG submission 184664) | Marine microbial communities from expanding oxygen minimum zones in the Saanich Inlet - Saanich Inlet SI072_LV_200m_DNA (SPAdes) (version 2) | ecosystem: Environmental > Aquatic >...
GGTCGGGGACGACCGCTCTCCAGCGAGACACACGGTCGGGGACGACCGCTCTCCAGCGAGACACACGGTCGGGGACGACCGCTCTCCAGTGAGACACACGGTCGGGGACGACCGCTCTCCACTCACCGTCGGGTGATGGCGGTGACGGTTGGGAGAGTGACAGTGGCGCCCGGGCCGAATGAGCAGAACCAGATGTCGGTGACGCCATCGTCGTTGTCATCGGTGAGGGCACCATCCGGGAATGGCTCCGAGAGAGTGATTGTCGTTCCCACGCTCTTGACGCCGACGATGTGTTCGAAGGTCTCATCAGCCGCGGCACAACCGGGGTAGATTGGGGGGAAGGTGAAGGCGACGGGGGTCTTGACGGTATTGCCTTCAACAGACCCGACTTTGGCCCGCCCGATCAGCAGGTCGTCAGCGACGTTCAGACGGATCGCATCCCCGCGCGGTTCTGCCGCCGTCACTCTGTGCCAGACGGTGCGTTCTCCCCGTGAGAACCCCAGGAACTGTCCAATCAAACTGCCCGCTTCAACCGCTGTCGCGAAGCGCACATCGGCGCTGCAGTTGAGTGGATCGATGGCCACCACCTTCCCAGAGCTGGGCTGGTGCTGAATCTCGAGTTCGCCTGCCTTCAGATTCGTGCCGCCATTGAGGATCGCTCGGTCTGCCTGGCTGCCCGTTCGGGTGACCACGGCCAGGCGTCCGTTCGTGCTGATGCCGTCGCAGGAGAGCGGGCTATCCCCGCCGGTTCGGAACAGGACTGTGTCTGTCGCGCCCTCGCGCTGCACCTCGATGACGACGCCATCCGGGACATCGTGACGGCGGACTGCCTGGACGGTGGGGCTTCTGCGGAATGGCTCAAAGAGGCCGACGAAAACGCTACTCAGATCTTCCCCTTGGCGATGGTCGAGCACGTAGGTGACGATTTCCTTGTGTTTGAGTGGCGACACCTGGGCGTCAGCCAGCAGGATCTCTTGATCCTCGGCGGCCGGCACGCGCAGTTGGAGCTTGGAGCCGGGTGTGCTGAAGTGGGCATACTGAGCCACCCACTCCCCCGCCTGGTGTGTCCTGACGTTGGTGAAATGCGAGAAGCCGCTGCCTTTGTAGGGCCCGAAAGAGCCTTGATAGCCCGGTTCGCCCAGAACAGGATCATCGTAGGGCACGCCCACTGCGATGTCCGCACCAGCCAGCGTCCCGGGGGCTGGTTCACTCCATTTTCCCCCGAGTATGGTGAATTCCCCTGGTGGGCCATGCAGGCTGTAGTGGTGCTCATCTCCACCCGCGACTTGCGTAATGTCGATCACATAGGCTGTGTCCGGACCGGTTTCGATCAGGATGAGGCCTCGGCGGTACTCGCGGCACCCGGGGTAGGCGCTCGGAGCCGAGATGTCGACTGCGTGCACGCCGCCGACTGACATGAACAGTTCTACTGAACCCGGGCCATTGCCGGTCTGCCGCTGCCGGTCGATCATGACACAGTTGTGGCTGATCGTGTTCTTCGACCACGTGAAGATCCCCGACACGTAGGCGTTCATGAAGTCCGGGTAGCCCAGATCCGGCATCATTTTGCAGCCGTGGGCGTAGAGATCGAAATTGAGGGTGTCGCAGTGGCTGTGCCCACCACGGTAGCCGTAGTACATGGCGAGGCCGAGGGTGTTCTTATTGTTACACAGAAGGGCCATGCCATAGCCGTCCATGAGGCGTGGGGTAGGGATGGGGGTGTCGGCATCGACCGGCACGATGGGAGGGGTGAAGAGGCTGTCGTAGGTCCGGAAGCTGTTGTCCCCCGCGGCGTCCATGGTCTCAAGCCAGTCATAGATCCGCGGATCGTGGTAGGCATGGTAGGCCGGTTGGTAGACATCGGCATTGCGCCCGACTATCCCACCTGTCACGCTGCCGGAATCACCTTCGTCGGGGGTGAATCTGTCCACACAAACCAGGTCGATGGGTGCCGTTACCAGGCTCTTAAGTTTGGGGAGTTCGAAGAGGTCAATGCCGCCCTTTTTCAAGACGCTTGCCATGCCGATGATGCGGTTGGGCCAGATTGAGCAGTACCCGGGAGCTGTCTCATTGGGCATGCCATCGCGGTAGACGAGATTGTAGAGCGCGTAGTTGAGGCCTGTGTGGTGAGCGCCGCGGTCTGTCGAGGTGAGGATCTCTCCGAGCCAGTCATCGACAGGGCCCTGCTGACGCACGATGGCTGCGGTGGCCAAGGCAGATTGGTGCATGCCGAAATTTCCCTGGATCTTGTGGCTGAAGATCCCCTCTATGCCTTCCTCCAGGAGGTGCGCCTCGATCATTCCCCGGAGTGCTTTGCCCGTCGTATTGAAGTGGGCCTGCAGGTTGGCGTCCTGGTCAAACACGTCCCACAGGTTGTCGTAGGCTTCCGCCAGGCTGCGGAACGTTCCGGTTTCCCAGATGTGGTTGAGAATCTTGCCGTGGTACCGTCCGCCCTGGAGTTGTCCGTAGCGGGATTGGTTGGCGTAGTCGAAGTTCGGGTAGTCTTTGGCGATCGTGGCCAGCATGAGGGCGCCCTTGTGGGCGCAATCCGGATCGCCGGTGAGCAGATAGGTCCGCGACAGGGCAAGCACTCCGGGAATCACGAACTTGTGCCAGTGCCAGTGGCAGGCATAGCCCACGAGCCAGTAACGTTCACTGTCGGGGCCTACCCATCCCCAGCCATCATCGACGTGTGCGCCAGTGAGGGTGTCCTCCGCCTGGAAGCCGCTGCGCAGAAAGGTGGCGTAGTCGTTGCTCGGGTACGTCTCATGGCCAACGGGGCACTCGATGACATAGGGCTCATCTTCCCGGAGGATCCAGGGGTACGTGCTGAACTCGTAGATGGCCTTGCCGTGAACAGGGCAGCCGTTGACGCTGACATTGAAGGCGCGCGGCACGGTGGCAGGGGGAATCAGGGCCAGGATCTCATCGTCCGAGCGCTCCAGCCACGACTTGGCTTTGGCGGCATAGTTGCGTTGCACGCTTGCTGCTGCTTTGGAGGCGGCGACATTGGCCTGGGCCTGGACGATCTCTTCGGCGGTATGGAGCGTCCGTGCTGTCTTCAGCGGGAACTGGGACGTTCGTTCGACCGGGGGTGGGGGGGCTGAGTTTGCGTCGACTGTGACGTTGCGCATCTTGGCGTTCTCCTTCCCACTGGCGTGAAAACCGGTGAATCCGACGGCGAGGACGAGCGGCTTGCCGCGGGCTCGGGTCAAGCCGGCCGCCAGGTTCGTGCTCTCCCACGATTGCCACTCCGTGATGTCTTCATTGCCCGGAGAGCGAAATGCGGATTTCGCGAAGCACTCGCTTGCTCGGAACGAGGGCAGAGGCGTCCGCGTCCCGGGTTCTGTGGACAGCTTCTCCCAGGCGCTCTGGGAAAGAAGGTACACGCACATGTTGCCGGCGCGATTCTCTGTGGAGCAGTTCATCTGCAGCTCGAAGCGAACGCGCAGTTGGCGGGGAAGCCGCTTGAACGGCTCCAACGGCATGCCGAACAGAACATGCCCCATGGCACTGCCGGTTTCGTTGTCGTACATGTGGAAGACCGGGCGTTCGGCATCCTCAACGTCCACAGTCCACGTTGGCACCCAGCCCTGGTCCTTCTGCTCCTCAGTTGCGCTCGGGAATGCGGCGTAGCGGACGGTCCATTGCCCGGCGAGGACGTGGGTGGCCAGGGGCAGGGCGAAGGCCAGGAGGATGGCTGTTCTCCGGTTCAATGGGATATCTCCTTTTCTATGGCAACCGTCAAGCAGGTGAAGGCGTGGTTGGTTGGGCGTAGCGCCGCTCTCCGGGCGGCGGCTCTTTTCGTTGTCGCAACCGTCAGGAACGCCGCCCGGAGAGCGGCGCTACGTTCAGAGGGGAACTCCCGGCGCCTGCCCGGAAGACCGTTTACGTTGTATGTGGCTCGGACGGAAGCCGCTACGGTCGGGCATCGACTACGGTGCCATCCCCCAGCATGAATTGGTTCGAGAACTCGTAGAAGTGCTTTTCCCGGGCCATGCTCGGTGTCGCGTTGAACCGGTCCATCTGTTTGTCCGGTTCCCAGAAGGCCACGACTCGCCGTCGGAGGTCGGCCTGGAGATCGGTCGTTTCGGCTTGTCCGGCCAGGTTATCCCACTCATCGGGATCGGCGGCCAGGTTGTAGAGCTCTTCTGCCCCGTCCAGGTAGTAGGCGTATTTCCAGTCTCCGGTGCGAATCATGCACCCCGCGTGAGTTGGGTGCTTCAGGACCGTTGACTCGCTGAAGATGGCGTCCCGCTCGAGATCCGCGTTACCCGTCAGGCTCGGAATCAGGCTGATCCCGTCACAGGAGTCGGGCGTCTCGACCCCCGCGGCTTCGCACATGGTTGGGAAGAGGTCGATGAGTCCGACCGGTGTGGCAACGGTGCATCCCGCCGTGGCCTTGTGGGGCCAACGCACGATCAGTGGCACTCGGGTGGAGGCCTCGTGGAAAAGCGTTTTCTGCCACGTTCCGTGTTCGCCGCCCATTTCGCCGTGATCCGTGCTGTACACAACAATGGTGTCTTCAGCCAGCCTGAGGTAATCGAGGACGTTGAGGATGCGCCCAATGGCATCGTCGACCCACTCAACGCAACCGTAGTAGGCAGCCAGCGTGTTGAGGTGATCTCCCGGCGTGAAGTGCTGATAGCCGGTGTAAGTGCAGTCGATGGCCTTGCGGGCGAACGGCACGGTTCGCTCCAGGTACCCCTCCGGCACGGTTGGCAGTTCAACGCGTTGTTTGTACTTGTCGTACAGGTGTGGCGGGGGGCAGATCGGGAAGTGGGGCTTGTCGAAGTTGACGCTCAGGCAGAAGGGCTGTTCAGGATGCAGTCCCACATGGCCCTGGAGCCACTTCGATGCCTCCGCAACGCAGATCTCCGTCTGTGTCAACGGCAACGGGATGCCGCTCGGGCCTGCGGCTTTGATGACGCCACCCAGTCCTGCGGCTCCTCGTTCAGGTGTGCGCCCCGGATCGGGTTGGTGGGCCTGGCCGTAGAGATCGCCATAGGGGCGTTGCTGGTAGCCGTGAAATTGTTCGCCGTTGAAGTGTGACTTGCCGATCAGGCAGGTGCGGTAACCCGTCGTTCCGAGCACTCGGGGAAAGGTCACGCAGTTTTGTTCGAGGATGTGTTGGTTGTCGTAGATGCCGATGTTGCGGCAGTAGCGTCCGGTGACGACCGAGCAACGACTCGGAACACAGAGCGGGTTCTGGCAGTAGGCGTTGTTGAACACGACGCCTTCAGAGGCCAGCCGGTCGAGGTTTGGGGTGTCGATGACCGCGTTGCCCCCGAAACCGGTTACATGCGGGCTGTGCTGGTCACTGAATAGGAAGAGAATGTTCGGGCGCTTGGGCATGACTTCATACCGGGATCAGGTCCAAGGCCACGAGGCAGAAGCCTTGCGTGTGCGAGTCATCCCGCAGGATCGTGCTGGCTTTCACGACAGCCTGGCAGGCGCCGGACTGGTCGATCGTGATCGTTCCCGCATTGCTCACCCGTTCATCAATGTACCTGGCCCGTGGGCTGGCGCTTTTCTCGTCGTCTGTGATCGTGCAACTGATGGATTTGCCGGCGATGGTCACCGTTGCCGTGTGATCTCCTTGCCACTTGGCCCAACGTGTTGGTGGCGCGGTGATGACCTTGACCGCGTACGTTCCCGGCTTACTCACTTTCAGGCCCCAAGTGAGGAAATCCGCGGTGTTCTGCCAGTTTTCGGCAATACCGGAGCGTCCGACGGTGAGCGTGGCTGTGTCGTCGTCGGAGTCGCAGGTCGCCATGTAGGCGGGGAGGCTGATCAGGCCACTGGACTGTGCCTGGGGGGCCTCGTCCGCGTCTGTCTCGCCCTCGATATCAAGGACGACGACCGACACGATTTGGTCTGGCGCGTCCTTGGGCAATTGAAGCCGGATTGCGTGCAGATCAGCGTCGGCATCGTGTCCCTGAACAACGGCGATCTCTGTGGCGGGGTCGGCGAGAAGATAGGCTTTCTTAGCGGCATTTCGGATGCCGTTGAGCGTGAACTCACCATCCGGCCACGAGGTGAAGTGCAGATACAGCTTTCCGGGTTTCTGGGTGATGCGTCCCCACTCGAACTCGTAGGGGAATGGTCCGGCCTGTGTGCCATAAACAGCTTCGCCGTTGACACGTAGCCAGGCGCCCATGCCCTCCAGAAGTTCGACGCTTGGTTGCGGGATGATTCCCTCGCCCGTCGGGCCGACGTTGAGGAGGTAGTTCACGCCTTTGCTGGCCAAGTCCACCAGAAGCAGCAACAGGGTGGATAACGGTCTCCAATTGTGATCGTAGGATTTGAAGCCCCACGTGTCATTGAGGGTTGCCGGCGTTTCCCAGTCCCCTTCGACCCGGCCGGCGGGGATCTGGTTGTCTCCCATGCTGCCATAGTCGCCGAGCTCGTTGCCGATGCGCCCGCTCACGAGGCATTCGGGCTGGATGCTGTGGACATAGTCTTTCAAATCAAGGCTCTGCTCTTCCGAGATGAAAGCGGGGGTGTCGAACCAGATCAGCCCGATGGGGCCGTACTGCGTGAGTAATTCCTTCAGCTGTACTTTGACCTTCCGTTCTATGTACTCCTGGAAACCGGGCGTGTTCAGATCCATGTCCCTGCGCATGGTGTGGGCCGCGTGGGGTTCGTGCCAATCCTGCGACTGGGAGTAGTAGAAACCCAGCTTGAGACCGTAGCGTGGGCATGCCTCGGCCAGAGCTTTGATAGGATCCTTGGCGTAGGGCGTGGCATCCACGATGTTGTACGGATCGCTCGGGGAGTGGTACAAAGCAAAGCCATCGTGGTGTTTGGAGGTAAGGACCATGTACTTCATCCCAGCATCTCGAGCGATGCGACACCACTCGTCGGCATCAAACTTGACTGGGTTGAACGTCTTTGCGATTTCCGCATACTCCTCGACCGGGATCTTGGCGTTGAACATGATCCACTCGCCAAGGCTGGGGATCTTCTCGCCCTTCCAAATGCCGGCGGGATCGGCATAGATCCCCCAGTGGATGAACATGCCGAACCGTGCTTCGCGCCACCAGGCCAGTCGTTCGTCTGCAGAAATAGCGGTCATTGCCATTGTCCTTATGGAGTTATTGGACCGGGTTCTTCCACCACGGTGGGCGCTTCCGGAAGGGCTCATGGAATCGGTTCTTCAGCTTACCCTGTTCCTCCAAGTGGATCATGCAAGCCCGAAGACAGCCTCTCCCCCCGCACATGGCGGGATTGTAGCCGTTTGGTTTGGGGAAATAGCGCCCCAGGATGCCCCAGATCTTCTGAGTCTCCTCTTTGGTCGGCTTCTTCTCCCCGTTCAGGATCTTACGGCCGTCCGGGATCTCATCCAGTGCATCAGGTGGCAGGAAGGGATTGATCTCGCTGAGCCCACTCGCATAGGCAAATGCACAGTACCAGGGATCGAGTTTGCTCATCTCGATGTCGTGTCCTGCGACCGTGGTCGTGACGCTTTCCTTCGCCGTCAAGGCTCCGGGGCACTCGGAGACGCACTTCATACAGCGGTCGCAGAGCTCGGGTCCGTCATAGATCGGGTCGGGCTCGAGTGGGGCATCGGTGAGCATGAATGCGAAGCGCTGTCGAGGACCGAACTCGGGGGTGAGGAATACGTTGCTGTAGCCGATTTCGCCCATGCCGCAGATGAAAGCAGCGATTCTGAAGTGGACGTAGACATCCGGTGCCGGGTAGCCCTCGCGGAGCGGCTTGGTGTACTTCAGACTGCGCGGGAATGCGGGATCATGCCCGAGGCTGCCGTCGAAGTCTGAGTGCGTGCCGGTCCCGCCGAAGTTGCGAATCGGGACCCCTTCGTAGCCCAGATCCTCGACATGACAGACGACTTCGCGGATGACGGCCGGGGCGTAGACTTCGTTGATGTTCGCATAGCCCATCGCCGGGTATTGGTAGAAGTGCGTGCCTTCCTCAACGCCCCGGAGGTATCCGCGTGGGATCCGGAACCCGAACCCGATGATCGTCTTTGCTTCAGGATAGATGTAGCGTGCGTCGTACTGCTTCGGGGCACCCTCATACCGGTCCATGCTGCCGATGCCGACAATGTCTGCCCCGGACTGCCGGGCGACGGCCTTCACCTGTTCCGTCAGTTCGCGACTCATCTCACAGCCCTCCGTTTCGTGACACACTGATGGCGTTATCTATCCTGCGCCGCCGCGAAAAGGGCTCCGCGGCGGGGTTCACGGTTGGCAGGTTCACCGACAACGGTTGTGCCCGCTTCGGAGGACAAACCGTTTCGTTCATGCCCTGCAAGTAACCGTGAACCACTGAACCGTGAACTTGGAACCGCCTCCGCGGGGTTTCCGCGGAGGGTCCATCCCGTTTGCATGTTGGCAAATACGACAATACCGTAAAGCATGCGACAATGATACGATAGTGCCATAGAGAGTGGTTTCAACAATCAGAGGAGTTCGGAATGGGTGATGGGGAACAGAGGCGACTGGTTCAGTCTGTGGATCGCGCGTTCCGGATCGTTGAGTTGCTGGCGGATGCACCACGCGGCCTGTCGCTGAAGGAGACGGGCGCGCGAATGGGGTTGGCGGTTCAGACGGTGCAGGGGCTGTTGCGCACCCTTGAGTTCCATGGGATGGTTGTCCAGGCCGGGCGTGGGAGACCTTACGAACTGGGGCCTGCGGTCCAACATCTTGCTCGGTGTTGGCTGTCACATCGGGATCTGGCCGTGCTGGCGAGACGTCCCGCTGCGGCTCTTGCCAATGAGCTGCGTGAAAGCGTTCTGGTCGTCGAGTTGCGTGGAGTGCAGCTTTCCACCTTGGTCAACGCGACGGTTGAGCAGCCTCTGAACGTGAGTGCCGCATGTGAGACGTTCGAGCACCTCCATGCCATGGCAACGGGTAAAGTCCTGCTTGCGCACCTCGCAGAATCTGAACGTGAGAGCGCCATAGAGAAGCTGCGCTATGACGGGAGGACCGAACACACGATCACAACCATCTCGGCATTCAGGGCTCATCTTGCTCAGGTCCGGGAGCAGGGGTATGCCGAGAGTGTTGAGGAAGCCGTTCCCGGCGTGACTGCGATGGCGGTTCCGTTGCGCTCGGAGGAGGGCGTTGTCGAGGCCGCTCTCGGCGTCTGCGCTCCACTGGCCCGTTGGCCCAGGGAGCGCCGCCGGAGCCTCCTCGCGGCTCTGCGCCGAACGGCTGGGGATATCGAGGCAAGCTGGCACGGCCTTCCACATGGGGAAGAAGACCGCTTCCGTTAGTCGCGGCTCTGTCGGAGGGAGGAAGACCGCTTCCGTTAGTCGCGGCTCTGACAGACAGGCCCCCGGAATCCCTGCCTGTTACGGCCCTCAATAGCGCTGTTTTTCCCACCTCTTCTTCAGGTAGTTGGCCCAGGAGTGTGGGGCATCAACGATATACTCGTAGCTCTCGAAGATGTCCCCATTGCCGAAGATCCGTGGATCATCGGTTTCATGCAGTTTGGCCTGGAGTTCTCTCCAAAGGGACTGTTTGAGCTCTGCGAACTCCTCCTTCTGAGCCAGGTTTTCCACGCAGTAAGGGTCGGCCTCAATGTCGTAGAGTTCCTCCTGCGGGCGCTTGCCGAAAGAGAGTTGCCAGTAGTGGTCTTTGCCTTGGTCGTGGAGTTCCAGGATGCGCGTCTTGGTTGGGGAGCTGTCGCAGTTGGTGTAGTTGGTCTCCGGATTTCCCGCCGGCCAGCGATCGAGGGCGAAATTTCGCACATAGAGGTGTTGGGGCGTTCGGATACAGCGAACGGGGTATCCCAGATCGCCTTCGCGACCCATGTCATGGCGTTCGCGGCCCATATAGGCTCGTGTGCGTTCAGTCGTCACCATTCCGCTGCCCTCGGCTGAGAACACGTCGAACAGGCTTCGTCCGGGAATCGTGTTTGCGAAGTCCGCACCGGTCGTCTTGAGGACGCCAGCCGCTTCCAGGAAGGTCGGGGCGATATCCGTGAAGCTGATGAGGTCGTCGACGCGCCGCCCCCGCTTGATGCCCCTGGGCCACATGGCGGCGAACGGAAGTCGGAAGTCATCGTCGTACATCTGCCCCTTGACTCGCGGGAACGGGGCTCCGTTGTCGGAGGTGACGACGACCAGGGTGTTGTCCAGTTCTCCTAGCTCATCAAGCTTTGCCAGCATCTTCCCGAGCTGGCGGTCGAACCACTCAATCTCGAATGCGTAATCCAGCATGTCACTGCGGATTGCATCCTCCTGAGGCCAGTAGGGGGGCACTTCAGTGACGTCCGCCATCTTCTTGCCATGGCTTATGCCTTCGCCAGGGATGTAGTGGCGGTGTGGCTCATGGCATCCGTACCAGAAGTAAAACGGCGCTCCATCCGGTCGGGCAGCGAGGAAGTCTTCGAAGTTGCCGGCGTAGTCGTTGCTGCTGATCTTGGAGCCTGCCGGCGGGGTGAGTTTCTGCTTGTTGTAGTGGACCCCCGCGGGATTCCGTTTCCGTCCACATCGCTTCCAGTCACCCGGGGCCCAGCCTTTTCCGGTATAGCCGACGTGGTAGCCGGCTTCTTCAAGGAGATCGGGGTATACGGGGAGGTCCTCAGGCCAATAGTTCCAGTGGAGGCATGACTCGCGGTTCTGCCAGGTGTGACGTCCGGTCAGGATGCTTGCGCGTGAGGGCGCGCACTTGGGATTGGTTGTGAAAGCGTTGGTAAACAGGACACCTTCGCGAGCCACGCGATCGAAGTGTGGTGTTGTCACGAACGTGTGCCCGTAGGCGCTGCAGTGCGAGGCGTCATCGGCGATGGCAAAGAGGATGTTCGGGCGGGCATTATCAGCGGGCATGGCAAGCTCCTTCACGTAGAACGAGGCCCCGGCGACCACACATGGTCGAGGGCGCAGAAATTGATGGGCTGGACAGCGCAGGCGCGACGATTTGGGAGCGGGTCAGCAAGACGCCCAGCCGTCTCTTGCGCTGATGGCTAACCAGTCATTGAGTTCGGGGGCATTAGTAATCTCCATTGCCTCCGCATCCCACTCAAGTGTTCGGCCGCTGCGGATCGCCAGCGTGCCGAGGAGAACAAGTTCGGTCAGCGGGGCGGCATAGTCGAAGTTCGAACCCGGGGCCGGTCCTTCGCCTTTGATCGCCCGAAGCCATTCCTGGATCGGGCCGCCCTGGACGCGCGGGATGGTCTTGGGGGGAAGTGAGGTTCTCAGCTCTTCCATTTGCGTTTCCGGGACAATGGCCGGGTGGTTGGCCTGTGGACCGAACGTCATGATCGTCGCTCTGTCTCCCATGATGTACATGCCGTTGCCAGCCACTTCACGTTCTTCCTCGAAATCGGGGGGGAGAAGGACTTCCGGCTCACCTTCGTACCAGGTCAAGGTGAAGGGAGGGGCGCCCTCTCTGCCGGCAAAGTGGTACAGGACCTCAGCGCCAAAGACCGTGTGTTCCGGGCGGCAGGGCTCGGAGAGCATGACCTCGACGCGCTTTGGCGGCGGAAGGTCCAGGGCCCAAAACGGTGCGTCCAGGATGTGGCATCCCATGTCTCCCAGAGCTCCGCAACCGAAGTCCCACCACGTGCGCCAATGCTTGTCCATGTAGGCAGGGCTGAAGGGACGTTCTACTGCTGGTCCGAGCCAGAGATCCCAGTCCAGCGCTTCTGGAACGGGGCCTGAAGGAGGGGGGAGTTGTTCAGGCTTGTGGAACCAGGGCTCCCTCGGCCGGTCTGTCCACGCGTGGATCTCCTGGACCGTGCCCACAATCCCAGCCTGGACCCACTCGCGTACGGTCCGAATCCCGTCTCCTGCACGTCCCTGGTTGCCCATCTGGGTCACGACGTTGTGCTCCCGGGCGGCGTCGCGCAATGCCCGGACTTCACCGATGGTACGGGCCATCGGTTTCTGGACGAAGACGTGTTTGCCTCTCTGGATGGCGGCCATGGCGATTGGGAAATGTGTGTGGTCGGGGGTGGAGACTGTGACCGCGTCGACCTTGTCCGCCATCTCGTCGAACATGACCCGGAAGTCGCGGTAGACGGCGGCGTCGGGATACGAGTCTGTCCGTTCGGCGAGGGATCGCAGATCGACATCGCAGAGCGCTACGACGTTCTCGCCGGCGCACCCTTCCAGGGCCGTCTTTCCTGTGAAGCTGCCGACTCCAACAACCGCTACGTTCAGTCTGTCCGCCATGGTGGACGTGTCTCCTCAAGCAAAATCGTGCAATCCCGCGGGCGCGAGACGCGCTGTACAGTGTTCACACTCTAGTGTGCCTTTCCACACATGACACCGTCGGGACGCACGTGCAGCCATTCTCCTCGCCACCACTGAATCTGCTCCCCGGGGTCTTTGTGAGGATGCGGCTTCTGTGTGTGTAACTTCACGCCGTTTGAGCACGGTTCGGTCGCCGTCCGGAGGCCGCCTCCCACACTGAATCGGGCGCCCCCAAAGTGGGAGGCGGCCTCTGGACGGCGATCGGTCTGGCCCGCGAAGGCAGTTACACTCTCCGATATGACTGGCGGACCGTTGCCAGAGGCCCGCTCGTCCGCAACAGCAGCTGGGCTTGCCGCGAGAGTGAGCCTGCGGCAGGTTAACAGCAGACCTGCTCACTACTCAGTCCAGAGGTGTTCCGGATGGATTTGTACCAGGAATTCGGCTTGCGACGAGTCATCAATGCCTACGACAAGGCGACGACGTTGGGAGGGGCGCGTGTCCCGGCCGCCATCGCTGATGTCGTGGCAGCCGGTCTACCTGAACCCTTCGAGTTGGCAGGTTTGCAGGATGCTGCCGGGCGGGCCATCGCGGAGGCCACCGGGGCGGAATGGGGATGTGTCACGAACTGCGCGGCCGCTGCACTTTCGCTCGGCGTTGCGGCTTCCATGACGGGGCTTGATATGGGGCGTGTCGGCCAACTTCCGGATACGTCAGAGATACCACATCGTGTCATCATCCAGAAAGGGCACTGCATCAGTTTCGGGGCCCCGGTTGTTCAGATGCTCCGTCTCACCGGGGCTGATGTCGTCGAGGTCGGCCACGCCAACGGATGCAGAGCCTGGCAGATTGAGCATGCGTTGACTCAGGGCCAGGTCGCCGCGATTGTCGCGGTGGAATCCTACCACACGGTTGACTACAACGGTGTCAAGCTGCCCGAACTGGTGGAGATTGCCGGTTCGGCAGGCGTCCCGCTGGTCGTTGATGCGGCGACCCAGGAGTTGCGCTTGCGCGACCTCGTTGCCCTTGGCCCCAGTCTCGTTTCGTGCAGTGCCCAGAAGTACTTCTCCTCAACAACGGCTGGAATCGTGGCCGGCAGGAAGGATCTCGTTCAGGCTGTCGATCTGCAGCACAGCGGCATTGGCCGAGGAATGAAGCCGAGCAAGGAGGGCATACTCGGAGTTCTCGCCGCGCTTCGACTTGCTGACAGTGGGGATGTTGCGGCGTGGTCGCGTCGGGAAGCCGCCAAGATTGAGATGATCGTTCGGCGTCTGGGAGTGCTTCCGGGAGTTGGGACCAGCGTTAGCCCGGATCCCAACGGATGTCCGTTTGTGAGGGCCCGAATTGAGATTGACCCCGCGATCACAGGGCACTCGGCCGACTCGCTTCGGCGCGCCCTGGTCAGTGGCGAGCCCGCCATCTACGTTCGCGTGTACAACTCGGCGGAGGACGTCATCTACATCAACGCCACAGAGATGACGGAGGAGGAGGCCGGCGTGGTGTGCGAGCGCATCGAGGCGGCGGTGGGGCAGGGCTGAGTGTCAGAGGCGAGAATCCGCCCGGAGGGCCGTGCGGCGTACCAGCAGAAGATGCTGCCCGCTTCTTCTTGTACGGCGGGCGGCCCCCGACCGCCACCGGCAAAGATGCCGCCCGGAGGGCCGGCTGGTCTCCTGCGCGGGGAACCCCCTCCCGTTGGTCAGGGCTCGGAAGGAGGAGACGGCCTCTCCTACTTCCGCGGGGGCGGTTCGGCTGTGTAGGGCATGCTCTCGAAGCGGCAGTCCGGCTCGGTGACACGCGGGTCGTCCTGTTCTTTCAGGACCGCCATCATCCGGGCTGTCAGGGCTTCACGCACGCTTGCGTACTCCGCGTCGTCCGCGACATTGGTCATGTGGTGTGGGTCTTTGCGCAGGTCAAAGAGTTCCTCGGCCGGCCGCTTGCCGAAGCCGATCTCGAACTGCTCCCGGACGTGCTCCTCGGCTCGGTGGTGAACCATCCATGCCTTGGTCGGGCTTGCGTCGAGGTCGCCATAGGCGGCGAAGGTATTCCAGCGGAGGGCCTCAAAGTCGATCGGTTCGGCGTTGGGGTCATCCATGCCGTTGGGATCTCCCATGGGCCAGCGATCCGGTTCGAAGTTGCGGATGTAGAGGTAGTCTTTCGTGCGGATGGAGCGTTGGGGATAGGGGAGATTGCCTTCCCGTGCGCAGGCCACGTGGCGCTCCCGCCCCATCACTGCGAAGGTGCGTCCTGGATCCACCTGTCCCTCGGCCGGTGACTCCAGGACGTCGAGGAGGCTCCTGGCACTCATACACTCCGGTGGGGCAATGCCCGCTGCTTCGAGGAAGGTCGGGCCCAAGTCCATGATGTTGATGATGTCATCGACGACGCGACCGGGTTTGATTTTCCCGGGCCAGCGAGCGGCCAGTGCGACTTCGCAGCCAATGTCATAGAGATTGCACTTGGCTCGAGGAAATCCGGGAATTCCATGATCTCCACTGACTACGACGAGGGTGTTGTCAAGCTCCCCGATTTCGTCGAGGCGATCCAGAATGACCCCGAGCCCTGCATCGAGGGCGAGGCATTCCCCAAGGTAGTCGGCGACATCCTCGCGGACGTCATGTACGTCCGGTAGGAACGCCGGCATTCGTCCCTCGAGATCGTCAGGTTCCAGCCCCCACAGTGCCTTTCCTGATCCTCTCTCCCAGGTCCGGTGCGTGTTGGTTGGGCCCCACCAATAGCAGAATGGCCTGTCTTCGGGCCGATCGTCAAGGAATGCGTCGAGGTTCTGCCTGACTTCGTCGTAGCGCAACTGCTTGGCTGCCTCCACGCCAACGCTCTTGGCATCTTCCGTAACCACGTGCGAAAACTGCCCGAATTTGGCGCCGGCCGGGGCGTAGGCGGTCCGCCTCCCCCCGTAGGGTTCGTTCGGGGGCGTTCCCGGGCCCCAAACCTTGTACGTGTAGCCGATGTGGTAGCCCGCGTCTTCCAGGATCAGGGGATAGGTTGGGATCGAGGAGTCCCACTCCGCGCACTGCAGAATCGCCCCCAGGCCGGTTTGCCAGAAGTAGCGTCCTGCGAGTATCGAGCTGCGGCATGGCGTGCATGACGGGGCGGGCACGAGGGCGTTTGTGAACATCACGCCTTCCCGCGCGACGCGGTCGAAGTTGGGCGTCTCGATCAGGGCATTGGGAGTGCAGTCCCCTTCCACTTGTCGGTAGGCGCTGGCATAGCGACCCCAGTCATCGGCGAAGGCGAATACAATATTGGGCTGGCCCATGGCGGTCTCCAATGGCTCGAATGGCGTGTCACGTCGTGGTCTCATGCCAAGGCGGTTTCCGGGCTGGGGGCGGCTGGCGGCTCGACACGTCCCGCCTTCACTTTTCCCGGGTGGCTCCCCTGAATGTGCCCGTCGAGTTCCGGCTGTCAAGGGCATGGGAGGCCCCACTCAACCGTGAACCTGGCCCTCCCCCGTCCGCGGGCTTCTCGCGGAGGGGCTTGCTACTCAGCTCGGATGATCGGTTGCCCCCAACGGGCCCAGTCGAAGTTGTACTGCCCTTCGGAGTCCACGATCAGGCTCAGCAATACGGGCCTTCCTGCGTGCCGGGAAAGGTCAACGGTGCCGGGATGCCATCCGTCCGGTCCGGTCAGGAGCTGGTTGAAAACGTCTACGCCATTTGCCTGGACCATGAACCGACAGCCATCGCTCTCCGAGCCGTCCTGGAGGGCGACCGCAAACGACAGCGTGATCCTCGAAGCGGCGGGGAGTCGCATGAAGAAGTCCGCGACGACGCGCCCATCGTTGGGAGGATGGGCTGCGAGCCCCGAGCGCGTTTCCCCCTCGGATGTCCCGCTTCCCGGACCAGTAGCGACGTGCTTCATGGGCAGTGCAACCGGGGCTCCGGCGACCGTAGCGGAGAGGGTCCGTGGCGTCTTGGCAAGGTCAATCGGGTAGGCAACATCGACCGGCCTGTCCCAGAGGAAAGCCACCGTGCCGGGAACACGCGCCTCGAGCGTGTAACGGTGCATGCCGTCGGCCTCCAAGCTTGGTTGATCCATTCGGCACATGCCGTCTGCGACGACCGCAGTCACCGGCTCCGGGCTGACAAAGTCGACGCCCTGAGCTATTCCCGAATCGGTCAGAGAGACGGTTGGCTCCCCCCAGATGGCCCAGTCGAACGCTGGGCTGTCCTCCGGGCCGGGCGTCGTCACCAGTTCCAGCTTGATCCGTTCGCCGACAACGTGCTTCAGGTCGATCTCATGCTCACTCCAGGCGCTCTCCGCCCAATGCGCGTTGAAGACTTCCTGGTCGTTCACCCGCACGATGAACGTGGCTCCGTCACTGCGTTCATTGACGCCATCGCGCAGGCCGATTCCGAAGGACAGCTTGGCCGCCCGATCCCGAGGCAGGTCGACCACATAGGCCGCGACCGTCTGCCCGAGAACTCCCCCGGGCACGTCCTGCCGAGCGTGCCAGGGAGGATGGGCAAAGATGGAGCGTCGGCGGATGCCCCCACAGACGTTCTCGCCTGTCTCGAACTTTCCCCCTCGTTCCAGAGCGGTCTCTCCGGCTTCGGTACGGACGGTGCATGTTGCGCTGCGGACCTCCTCGACGAGGTCGAAGAACCGTTCGGCGGCGAAATCCCGCAGCTCGACAACCAATCGCGTCTCGTTACGGCGGGCCGTCTGGACAACGGCCTGTTCCGGGATCGTTGCGAGATGCGGCACGTTCGGGTCACGGGGGCGTTGCGAGCACAGGTAGGTGCGCTCAGGGTGGAGCCCGAGAATGGTATCATCATCGAAAGCGACCCAGCCCTGGATATCCGCCTTGCTTTCGTGTCGCGTCGCGCCCTGCACATATCGATACAGCTCTCTTGCTCGGCCGTTTCTCCCAGTCAGGAGGCAGTGTGAGCCGTTGCCCGGGCCGGCGACCATGGTCACTCGCACGCCATCGTCGCCTCGCCAGCGGAACTTGGTTTGGCTGCCCCAATCGCCGGTAAAATCCGGCAAAAGTCTGTGCTCGGTCCAGAGAACGGCTTCTTCCAGCAGAAGGCGGACCTCATCGGACGGTGCCTCGAGCTGAGCCGTGGATGGGCGCGCATAGGTTGGGATGACACCCCAATTCTCATAGGAGCGCTTCCAGGCTCGGTAGAGGCCTTCGTTGGCTGGATTGGTCAATCCCAGGTAGCCATTGATAACCGTTTGCGGCAGGAACAGATAGGAGCTGACGGGGTGTCCATAGCCAACGGCCGCTTCATTCCAGGAGCCGTGGGAGTGATCGACGGCTCGGGGAGCGTGGCGTTGGGCGAATGCTTCGTATGGGGTGGTCACTTCGTTCAGGCCCTCCCCCGAAAGCGCGACCGCCGGCATGGCTTCGCGGAGCTCTCTGTGCATCAGAAGGTTGCCTTCAGGGACGGTCAGACCGTCAACCCGGCCCCGGTTGTGATTGGGGATGCACAGGGTCTGGTCGAGGTGCAGAGAATCGACTCCGTAGGTCTCCGTGAGTTCCCGGAAGCGCTCCACCAGAAGGGCTCGCCACGCGGCGCATCCGGGGTGGATGTAGGCAAACTTGATGGTCGGCGTTCCTGCCTTCTCCCGTTGACGAGGGGGAATCCACCATTGCAGGCTGTCAGAGTGCGGAGATCGCAGGTGGTACGCTTTGAAGCGTTCGTAGAGCGCGTGCTTCTCATCACAGCCGAAGTAGTTCACGTGCAGCATCACTCGGAAGCCGAGGGCGTGAGCCGCTACCATGAACGGACCGAGCTGCTCGGAGGCCGTGTAATCCGGGTAGTTCACATCGTAACGGTCTTTGCGCCAGTTGGGCACGTAGAGCACGCTGCGGGTTGGATCGACCTTGCGGGCCAGCTCGGCAATGAGTTCGGTGTTCAGCCCGGTGATTGCCATGAAACGGATGTCTTTCACCCAGGCCGGGCGCTGCCTTTCCAGGGGAACGAGAGGGCGCTGAGTTTTGAGCCAGCACCGGTAGTGTTCGGCCCCAACACGCCAGTCTCCTTTGTACGGGGTGATCACCCACTCGACGGACGTGGTCTCCCCGGAACCGTCAAAGGGGGCGTGGTTGTGGCTCTGAAATTGAACGTTGATCTTGCCGTGCGAGTGGTTCACCCCCAGAGCCTTGAATCGCAGCTTGGGATCACGAGCCCAGATCAGGAATCCGCCCTTCTCCATCTGGAGCAGGACCATGCCCGCCTCCCAGCTGGTAGGCCAGGACAGGTGTAGATCGGTGCTGGCCGTGCTCTCCCCCAGGGCGATCCCGGAGTGTCCCGGGATGATCAGTGTGGTTGTGCTGTCGGGGACGCTGTTCAGGCCCCAGACTGTTCCGTACAGTCCCGGTCTGGAGGATCGGCCTCCCTGATGGACTGCCACGTCGCCAGTTCCGGCGTCGGGTGTAAAGCTGGTCCAGCCACTGGTCTGGTTGTCGGTCTCGAAGGTCCATTGGCAGGCACTGCTTGCTGTCTGCTGTGCCGCCATGCCTTCTAGGGGAGCGTGCAGCGGGCGTCGGTGCCACAGCAGGCTGAACGTCCCTTTGTCCGGCTCACTGGCCATGGTTTCGCCGGTCAGCTTGTTTGTCATGCGGACGATACGGCCATTCTCCAAGGAGAGATCAAGCGTCTTGGTGGACAGCGTTTCGGCCGGACAGCGAAGCAGAGCCGCTGCACTGAGCAGAATGCACGCAGTCCCCAAGCAGTGACCTCTATGTATTGATCGCAGCATATGACGTCCCTCCGGGATTCGTTCACGATGTCGGATGCCTTACCTGTAGCGTCAGGTTCGCCCGATGACAATGGCGCCGGCCGCCGCGCGAGGCCTTGTGGTCACATGGTTTGCGGGCACGGAGGCGAGTACCACAGCGGGGCCTGACAGAGTATAGTACGGTGTTCCGTTTAACTTGGGGTCGGTGAGTACTCGATCAGTAGCTTCTGAGCAAGGTGCAGCACATTCGCGTGGCATTCTCTGACGACAGCTTTGAGCATCTTGGCGACTTGCTGGCTGGCCGGCAGTGGCAGGAACTGCGCACGGCTGTGAGCCGCATGGATCCTGCTGATCTGGCTGACTTTATCGAGGGAATCGATTCTGACGACCGAGACGTCGTCTTCAGCATGCTGGACATCGAGACTGCTTCGGATGTCCTTGTCGAGCTGCAGCCATCGGCGATCGACGATGTGGTGGAGGATCTGCCATCCGAGCACATTGCCGATCTGGCGGAACAGATGGAGCCGGACGAGGCGGTCGAGTTCCTGACCGATTTGGATGATGAGCAGAGCGAGGAAGTCCTCGCTGCGATGGAACCGGATAAGCGGGACGAGGTGAACGACCTTCTGCGCTACGAGGAGGATTCGGCGGGGCGGATCATGACCCCGGAGATCCTCTCCTATCCCTCCTCAACCAGTGTGCAGGAGGCCCGGGTTGCGCTTGCGACGGTGGAGCTTTCTGATCCCGTCCTCAATATTTACGTGATCGACCCAGCCACCAACGCCTTGGTCGGTACGGTGTTGCTCACCGATCTCTTTGCGGCTCCTCCGCCCACTGCCCTCGGCGACATAGCGGATCGGGAGTATATCTTTGCCACTCCGGACGAAGACCAGCAGGAGATCGCCCGGAAGTTCCGCAAGTATGACTTGTGGGTGATGCCCATTGTGGATGACGCACACCGACTCGTTGGGCGCATCACCGTGGATGATGTGATCGACGTTGTGCATGAGGAAGCGGACGAGGATCTGGCCCACATGATCGGGGCCCCGGATATCGAGGAGGAAGAGGAGTCGTTGGTCCGCATCGCGCGCCTGCGTCTGCCGTGGTTGCTGATCACCATGTGTGGGGGATTATTGAACAGTGTGATCATCAAGCACATGCTCCAGACGACCGAAGTCGTTGCTATCGCCATTTTCGTGCCGGCGATTCTGGCCATGGGGGGCAACACCGGGATGCAGTCTTCGGCTGTGTGTATTCGCGGCATTGCTTTGGGGGAGAAACGGTACGGTCGCCTGGGCGGGACCATGTGGCGGGAGATTCGTGTCGGGCTGTGCCTGGGGGTTGTGTGTGGACTGGCCGCTGGTGTGCTGGTCTGCTCGGTCCTAACGTTGACGGCTGCAGATACGGGGGGAATCGCCCCCGGACGGCTTAGCATGGTTGTTGGCGGGGCCATGTTCAGCGCTATGGTGTTTGCCAGTTGCTACGGTGCTGTGGTTCCGGTATTGCTGCATCGTCTCGACATAGATCCGGCCGTTGCCTCCGGGCCGTTCATAACGACGAGCAATGATTTGTCAGCTTCTCTGATATATTTCCTGACCTGTCTTGTCTTGCTCAAAGGAGCGGCGTGATGCGCGTTCCCGCCCGGCCGTTTTTGTCCGGGCTCGCCGCTGAACGACCGTGAATCGTCTGCGTTCTCAGCTTTGAATACCGTGGTCCCGTATGGCCTATATCGAGCAGCAACCTGGAAAGCGTGAGTGGTACCTCCTGCTCCTGCTATTTCTGTGTGGCTATCTTATCAACCTTGGGGTCCCGGAACTGCGCACGGATGAGGCCCTCCTAGCCGGCATTTCGTCGGAGATGAGCGTCAGCGATAACCCCATCTGCACAACCGTACAGGGGGAGCAAGTTGATGCCTTCCCGCTGTACCCGTGGATCGTGAGCTTGTGCAGCGGTTTCCGGTACCCCAGCGAACTGACCACCCGCCTGCCTGGCGTTCTCGCTGTCCTGGGGATGGCGTGCCTCTGTTTTTTGGGGGCAGCACGGGTGGGTGGGCCGGTGTCCGGCGCTGTCGCTGCCTCGATGGTCATGACCACTGTGGTGTGCTATCGGGAGGGCGTCAGGGCCGGGAGCGATACGCTGCTTGCCTTTCTGATGACCGCGGCCTGGCTGGCCTGGTATCGTCTTGGGCGGGACGAGAAGCACTGGGTCGCCGCATGGTTTGTTTCGCTGCTGTTTGTGCTGGCCGGCGTGTTTGCGGCGGGATTCCGAGCCCTGGCCTTTTTCTATCTGCCTCTCTTCTTCCTGCGTCGTCCCCTCCGAGGGCGGCGGCGGATGCTGTTTCCAGCCCACTTCGGGGCGCTTGCGCTCGTGTTTCTGGTGCTGCTTCTTTGGCGCACGGCTGCGCCGGGGCAGGCCCTCTTGCCTTGGAACGTCCTGGTCTTACATAGTGTGTCGGGTGCCACTACGGGGTATCTGCGGCACCTCGTGACGTTCCCGTTCGCGAGCGCTGTTTATCTGCTACCGTGGGCTTTCCTGTTGTGGCCTGCGTTTTGCATGGCCCACCGTCCACTGGAAAAGAACCCGGTGTTCTGCCACTATCTGCGTGTGATCGTCTTCTCCTTGTTCTTGTGCGGATGGGCTCTTCCCGGGTCATCCCCCCGCTCCCTGCTGCCGGTCCTGGGCCCCCTGTCGATTCTCACTGGTTTGCACTACGAGATTCTCGTTCGCCGTCACCATGCCCAGCTCCGTCGGCTGTTCACTACGGTGCTGATCGCGACGTTTGCGGTCTCCGCTGCCGCCTTGACCCTCGGCTTTCTCCATGTGGCGGGAATTGTCGTGCTTGAGGGCTTTGGGGTGAGGGCGTTGCTTCCCAATATGATGCTCCTTTTCCTTGTTCTCGGGGTGGCCTGCTGGCTGCATCGTCGAAGCTCGTTACGCCCATTCTGGTTGAGTTTCGTGGCTGCGGTCACACTTCTCCGGGTCGGCTATCTGACGACCATCGTGCCCTTTCGAGCCTGGTACCGCAACGAGCGCAAGGACAAGGCGGAGTTGCTGGGTGCACGGGTCTCTCCCGAAGCCCACATCTACAAGACGGCGAATCGTTTTCTCGTGACCGAGTCGTTCTACCTCAGACGACCGATATCTGTTGTCACTGATCCGGAGACACAGATTCCTGCGGACACGCAGAGGGTTTACGCACTGGGTGGGGCAAAGCCTCCCATTCTGACGACCAGAAGCTGGACTCCCTGCAGTGATTTGGTTGATGTTCGCCGCCGACGCGAATTGCGCCTTGAGTGGTTCCCCGGCGGCCCGTGTCTTCTTCGGGTTGACCCGACCCCCCCTGTCGATGAGGCAGATGACAGCGCAGCGCAGATTCGCATGTACCGCGGCGAGTTGCGATTCGAGGGAGGATGATCGGATCTGCGCTGGTTTGTCGGAGTTGATTGCTGGATTCTCGATTCGTGGTCGATGGCCCCGCCCCCTCTGGTGGTCCCACCGCCGGGCCCTCCTCCGAAGGCTGTGTAAACACGTGTGCCCCTGAAGGAAAACATGACAACACGTCTGCATATCAAGGACCAAGTCGGCGAGCCGTTGGAACGGTGGCTCGAGGCACATGGTCAGAAGGCATTTCGGCTTAAACAGATTGAGCAGTGGCTCTACCAGCACTGGGCGACTGACTTTGCTGAGATGCGGAATCTCTCGACGGAACTGCGCAGCGAACTGGAGAACGACTTCACGTGCAACTCAGTGACCCAGACGGAATGTCTGAAGGGGGCCGGGGATACGCGGAAGTACTTACTGACTTTGGAGGACGGCGAGACGATCGAGACGGTGCTGATCCGGTCTGCACGGCGTGAAACCGTCTGCGTCAGCACCCAGGTGGGATGCCCTGTCCAGTGTGCTTTTTGCGCCAGTGGGCGAGGAGGGCTCGTCCGGAATCTCACGTCGGCCGAAATTGTCGATCAGGTTTTCCACGTGTGCCGGGATATTGGCCGCAAGATCACGAATGTCGTGGTCATGGGGATCGGTGAGCCGCTACTCAATCTTACCAACCTTATCAAGGCGCTTGAGCAGCTTTGTGATTCGCGGTATTTCGGTCTCGGGGCCCGTCGGGTGACCATCTCAACGAGTGGCATCGTGCCCGGCATTCAGAAGCTGGCGGATATGCGACAGCAATGGAAGTTGGCCCTTTCTCTTCACGCCACACGTGATGAACTGCGGGCCCAGTTCATTCCGCGGCGTTACCGCTACTCCCTCGAGCAGGTGTTGGACGCTTGTGCCGACTATCGCGAAGCCACTGGACGCATGGTCACACTCGAATACGCATTGATTGCCGGACGAAACGACTCCCGGCGCGATGCGACAGAGCTTGCTGAGATTTCCCGACGCCTGGACGCCAAGATCAATCTGATTGCTTTGAATCCCATCTCGGATGCCCTGGCCCGTCCCACCGACGATGACGTCAAACGGTTTTGCCGCCAGTTGGAGGACCACAATGGTCGGGTTACCGTTCGGCTCAGTCGTGGTGAGGACATTCAGGGCGCCTGTGGGCAGCTTCGTCACCACCGGAAACGGAAAGAGGCCGATGTACGGTGTTCCTCCGAGCCTTGATCTTCCTGCTTGGCAGGTCATATTTCTAACTTGCCAATCACCCCCGGAGAGGTGGCTGAGCGGCCGAAGGCTCTGGTCTTGAAAACCAGCGTAGACGCAAGTCTACCGTGGGTTCGAATCCCACCCTCTCCGCCATTCTTTCAATAGCCACTCCCAAATTTCCCATGGAATGGCTCTTTGTGCCTACTGATTAGCAACTTGTGACTAGCCGTCGGTTCCCGTACTTTCCCGCCAAGCACCCGCAGTTTCCCGCGCTTCTTTCCCTATCTTTTCCCTAGGTGCTTGAAGCTTCCCCCCTTGCCGGTAGTTTCCCTGTAGGTCTCCCGGTGTGTGTTCGCAAGGTAAGAGGAGCGACCAATGTCACGGTCAGCCAGCAATGGGCAGGCGCGTAACGACAGGGATATCCACAAACCGGAATGGCCCAGAGGTCTTTACCGGCGCGGTGATTCGTATCGCTACAGAAGAATGGTGGACGGTCGGAAGCTCTGTGACGTTTGGGGCATCATGCCCGAGCAGGACGCCATCGACCGGGCGACCCAGTACGCCTTGGACTTGCGACAGGGCAGAGACCCGATCAAGAACCACACCGCAAGCGCGACCACGTTCCATGACTTCGCGTACGATGTGTGGCTGAAGCAAAAGCAGACCGTCCTGCGTCCGACATCTTTGACGAAATATCGGTCAGTCCTGGACAACTTTGACTACTTTCTGACTCACCACCGGAAACTGCAAGGCTGTCACGTGAAGGACATCGACTATGGTGTGGCCCGCGATTTCATAACGCACCGGCAGACTGCGCCTATCATGCCGAACGGAAGCCGGAGGTTCACCCGCGCTTTTCGGGATGGTGCCGCCAAGAAGACTGTATGCGCTGACCGCGCCGTTCTGAACCAGCTATTCAACGAAGCGGTCAAACGTGGCCTGACAAAAGAGAACCCCTTCAAGGATGTCGACGTCCCCAGAGTTACCGACTACGAAGTCCGCCAGAAACACCACCCACTGACCACGAAAGAAGCGAAGAGGCTGCTTGCTGCCGCCGAGAAGTCCGACGCCAAACGTGCACAGAACGGCAATGCGAGGTTGGCAGACGTGATCCTGTTCATGCTGTTCACTGGGATGCGTGCAGGCGAAGTGGAGATGCTGGAATGGACCGACTTGGACTGGCAGAATGGTCTGATTCACGTCCACCAGAAGACCATAGTTGAGACCCGGATACTGACCATACCCAAAGCCGCAGTCCGTGCCATCCAGAAGATCGCGGGGAACCGGACGCCTGACCAACCACTGTTCCGCGATCAAGAGCACGTCCAAGATGTTTGCAGGAAGGTCGGCATGCGTCTTGTCCCCGGCATGATGGAACTCAAAGTCGGTGACCTGGACCTGGCGGCAGGACAGTTGCGGCTGACGCGTCAAGAAGAGTGGAAACCCAAGGCCAGCCAGGGCGATGTTCCCATGTGCCAGCAGTTACGGGAACTGCTTGACCGACTGAGGGCAGACGCGCCTGGCAACCAGTTTGTCTTCCAGCACCATGATGGTGGGCGCTGCCGCCTGAAACTGCTGAACCTGCTGAAGGCTGCGCAACGGGATGCGGAGATCAAGGGCAACCTACGCGTGCACGATCTACGTCATACCTGCGCCGTTTGGCTTCGCAAGCAAGGTGTAGCACTTGAAACGATCATGGGGATACTGAGGCACGCTGACATCAGGGAAACGCAAATCTACGCCCCCTACCACTTGGAAGAAGGAAAGAAGGCGATCTTACGCCTGGACGGCATGGTCTAGCTGCCCTTCCTGGGACGACCGCGCCGTGGTTTCCTTTGCCGAACCCATTCCACCAGTTTTTCGCGGTCAATGCGGTGGCTGAGGTTACCCGCGCCGTCACAGACGAAATCCGGCAGCTTCCCAGTTTCGCCCTTGATCTTGCTGATCAAGTTTAGCAGGCGTTTGGTGCTTAGCGCCAGCAGCGCCGCAGCTTCTTCCACGGTCAGGATCGGCGAGCTGGCGGCAGTGAGTTTTTGGTCTATGGCAGCAAGCTGTTCGGCGAACGCCTGCGGCAGCTGTTCCTGGAAGTACTTGTTCTTTTCGTCTACGTATTCGTTGTTTTCATCCGCAATCAGATCTGGCATGGACGCAATCGCCCAGGCGTCGTCTTCGTCGCTGGGGTCCAGACCTTTGTAGTAGTCTTCTTCTGGCGGTGGTGGCACGGGTTGCAACGGTAGGCGCAATTGTTGAGCTGCTGACCGTCTGTGACGGCGATTCTTGCTCGGCGTCGGCGTGGCGGGCTTGTCGTCTTCGTTGTCAGTTCCAGGGGGCACGGCGTACCTTGGGGTTCCACATGTCTTGATCTGAAGAGAGCATGCCCAAAATGTAGTCCCAAGAACCCAGTCCACAACGGCACAGCCCCAATCCAAACTGCCAGTACCATCGACCGCGAACTCCAACGCCGGTAGCGCAACACCACTGACCACCTTGCCGGTTGCCCCCTCAAGCCCGGCCCCCGCCGCTTTTGACGGTCCTCATAGTGGGGCAAAAACGACCCCGGTCACCCCCTGGCCGGGTTTTTTTGTGCCTTCCCGGTTTTTTTCTTGTGCCTGGACGACCCCTTTTCAGCGATTCTCGCAAGTTCCCTTTCACTTCGGATCGCTTCTGAGAGGTACAATGTTCTAGAGCGGTTGGCTTTTCTGGTCGTCCGCACAATGAACCCAAGAAGGAGAATGGATCATGGCACCGAGAAGAGAGTCGACAGAGGAAAGAGTGGCGAGTGTGGAAGCGATGTTTCACCCCGGTCCGTGGATTGTGCATCGCGCCGCTGAGTCCCCGATGGACAAGCTGAAAAGAGCCTTCGCGAAACGCGGCCCCAGGGCCCTCGAGGATCTTGCGGATGATCTGTCCCTAGAGCTTGAGAGGTTCAGGCGTCGGGTACAGAGCGTCTGGGAAGAGCACCACGCCCCATGCAGGGCTTGGGGTGACTTGGTGCGCGACCCCAAGGACAGGGTGCAACGTCTGGTGAGTTTCATCGAGGACGTTGATACCTTGGTTTCTGATCAGCGGCGGAAACGCGCCGCGTGACAACGCAGAACGCGGACCAAGCCCCAGGCCGGAAGAGCCGGCCTGGGGCTTTTCCTTTTCTACAGAGCATTCACCTTCGCTTTCCCGGCAACGTCAGTCGCCGCCCCCTGCAACGCCGGACATGGAAGTCGAAGTCATTCGTGGTTCACCGGCAGTGTCGTGTTTCTTCCGCTTTGCACGTCGTTACCTGCTTGCCAGTAGTGCTTTGCGTTGCCTGGTGTGAGTCTGCCTTAGCGGTGGACGGTGAACGCCGCACAAAGCCGAGCCTATACGGAGACTAACTATGACAGACGTGTACGGCGGTTCGTACACGCGGAGTTCAACGATGGAGGTGTAGCCATGAGAGAGACGCTGTTGACGGTCAACGAGGTGGCGGAGTTTGTGAAGGTCCGGCCCAGGACTGTTCGGGACTGGATAGACCGGGGGTGTATTGGCATCCCCGTCTACAGAATCCATCGCCAGTATCGGTTCAAAGAAGAAGACGTTGACGACCTGCTGGCAAAGTGCGTGGAGTCCGGGAGTCCGGTGCACGCCTGCCGGTGTGACGGTCGCGGGCAGTAGTGAGGTGGTGACGCAAAGCCTTTGAGGCGAAAGGAGGTGGGATCAGGAAGCAGTAAGCAGACTGAAGTTCGGCCGAGCCGTCGGCTCGGCCATGCCCCGGTCCCGAGTGGCCGGGCAGATGAAAATGAGTGAGCAAGTAAGGAGACCAAGCATGTTCAATTTGAGTACACATAAGGAGTGTCAAACATGGATAGCAATACGACAGAATCAGCTATCGGTGAAATGCAGACGGAGAGGTCGAAGCCAGGAGGGGAAACAACCGGCAGAGGGAGTGGGGTAGCACCCCGAAAAGAGTGTGCCCCCGTAGCGGAGAACCACGAGGGCACGAGTGTCAAACAAGCTACCAATACTATACCGGCTGAAGTCACGAATACACCTAATCTGGTCAACAACTGTGCGCTTGCCGGAAGCGGCAAAAAGCCTCGCAGCATCAACCCATGGAACGGTAGGGCCGTCGGCACTGACGCCGGGACGAACTATCACGCCGAAGACGCACACGACCCCCGCACGGGTTTGATGGCAAACAGCACAGGGGCACTGCGGAAGCGTATGAAGGACTATAGGCGTGCTGGCAACGGTGACCAGGAACAAGCCGTGGCGGAGGCCAAACGGTATGCTGGGTGGCTGCAACCGCCAGTGCCTGAAGTGGTGGCCGTGAACATCACCAACGAGCTCTATGCTTCCGACAAGCGCAGTCAGACCAGTTCCGCCAACGGTGCAAAAGGCGGCAGACCAAAGATCAATGTGCTCGCGCTGCTGGAGAGTTTCACGGCAACGCTGGAGGCACGGGGCGAATGCCTGCGGTACTGGCGTGACACGTGGTATCTGTACAGGGAAGGCGTCTATGCCGAACTGAAGGACGTTGACGTACAGGAGAGGATTGTCAGCCACTTGCACAGTCAGGGCATTCAGGCGCGGCAGACACTGGTCAAGGAATTCA
>Ga0209045_1001019_pt1 | contig 28046 bp, 40 predicted proteins | sample SaaInlLV_10m_DNA_4_FD_184664 | JGI IMG/M metagenome (GOLD analysis project Ga0209045, IMG submission 184664) | Marine microbial communities from expanding oxygen minimum zones in the Saanich Inlet - Saanich Inlet SI072_LV_200m_DNA (SPAdes) (version 2) | ecosystem: Environmental > Aquatic >...
CTGCAACCACGACTGGAACTTTTGTTCCCGCCTGTTTCTGTGTTGTAAAAACGGCGTTGTGATTCCATTCATCATCCCGATAATCGGCATGCGCGACACTCACAAAAAGTGTCAGTAAAAAAAAGTTTAGTAGCGTGATTCTAGAACGAGGGACCTTCATGTTGAGCTCCTTTTGCATATCGATTGGTCCAATTAGTTGTCTGGTTTATAACACACAACAGACTGTCAAACAATAGCAATCGATAAGCCCATAAAACTTATCGCATGGACTTACGTAATTTGCCAAGACTGGCTATACAATAAGCTGGACGGCTTTTAACCAATATCCTGATTTCATAAGCAAAACCAGTCAATCACTATACCTAACAATTCCACCTTACAGCCAGTTTAATTGACAAATTGACACAACCCATGCTAGTCTTAAAATAGGACATAGTCTATTTTTTGCTCAAAAACGGAGGGCTATAAATATGAATTGGTTCTCTTTAAAACAATTTTCCATAAAATGGGGTTTGTTTTTTGCAACATTTCTAATGCTTATAAGCTGCTCGCAAACAGTTGCGACGTGGAATCCATTTGCCCTATTAAAGAAAAAAATTCGTGCCTACAAACAACAAAATTCGCCACCAACACTCAAACGCACAACAAGCTTTCACTTCTCATCAGATAACTTTAATACAGATGAAGATGACAATACTCTCTCAACTAGAAATGCCATAATTACACCCAATACATCAACTATCGTTTTTGTTGAATTAAGCGGCCTACCGGCAAAGCCCTTGTCAAAATATATCACCACATTAAATTCTTTATTTACACAATTTGACGGGCACCTATTAAAAAAACAACCATTTATTAACAAAATTAAAACAGGAGGCAGTGTCCTTCTGCTCGAAATTAAACAGCAATATAACGACATAAACGAAAATGCACATAAAAAGAGAGCACTTATTGTTGCAAAAAAGTTACAACGTATCGTTCAAAATTATAATAAAATGTTTGGCACACGCTGCATCACTAAAATTGGTATTGCCTCAGGAAATGTCACAGGAGCGTATCTTTACAAAAAAAATCGCACATACGATGTATTCGGCTCAGTGGTAAACCTAGCCGCTCGAATGAAAACTCCAAAAGAAGATTCTACATCAACAACTTATTCATCTTCATCAAGCGATTGCTTAACAGAAGACATTGATAGCCTAGATGTAACTGATGATGAATCATTAAAAGAAAATACAAACTTAATAAGCTCTCCATCAATATCCAGCATAAGTTCCATAGATGACATAGGTAGCTATATTCGCCTGCCTATAGACAGATATTTCCAAAAACTTATCCTCGAAGATAAAGAGTTGATATGGACCAAAAAAATAATTCGCCCAAAGGGCTTAGAAAGTGGTATCTATATTTATGAAAGTATACAAACCTTACCGCCTCAAAAAATATCTTATAAACACAAAATAAAAAACCATGCACTTACAACACATAAGGCCGTTATTCTGTCTACCGACATTAAAGGCTTTACCGCAATGACAGAAAGTCATAAGGGTAATAGTAGATTAATAATAAACTTTCTACACTACATGTTCTCAAAATTTGACACGGTTCTCGAGAAGTTCAAAGGTACAAAACGTATCAAAACCGTTGGCGATGCTTATCAAGTAGAAATACGATCAAAAAGTTGCCTTGTTGACGCAATACTCATAGCGCAAGAATTCCATAAAGTAATCGACCGCTACAACATACAAACTATAAGAAACAAACGAAGCAAAGTGAAAATGCGTATCGGTCTAGCATTTGGAAATGTCGTCGGCGCTAAAATTGGACTACTGAATCCCGTGTACGAAGTCTTTGGCAAAACAGTAAACAACGCTGAACTAATGGAAAGTTCCGGAACCCCAGGCCACACCCAAATTAATAATGATTACCTAGAAAATCTGAAGAAAAATAAGGGCATCATTTTCAAAAGAAGTCTCTATGATGTCCTAACTAAGAAACACAACATCAAAATAATTGATAACCCATACCACTACTTTGGGAACGACGCTTCTAACAGATTACTTTCTAGTTATAAACATACGGTAACCGTAAAGAAACCAACCAGAAAAGCCTGGTTCTAATAATAATTAATACATTCTTGATCTTAACGAATAACAACACACTCACAACAACCAGCAACTGTAACTCGTTCTTGCACAATATTACCTTCTCGTAACTTTTTGATACACAGAGGATATTTTTCATGCATGCCGATGGTATTAGTGTGCGCCCATTCAGTCTCACCCTTGGACTCTCCAGGCTTCAACTGAAACATTGTTGGCTCTCCAGTTGTCTTTTTGCGATACGCAACATGACAAACATGTAAATCTCGTGGATACACCGACGAGATAGGATCAAATCGCACAGTAAATGCATAGCATGTACCCAGAAATAGCGTCCCCAACACGAACATTAATTTTTTCATTATACCACTCCTAATAAAGTCTTCCTGAAATTATTATTGCATTTTATATAGAAATAAAACAACAATTTTGCAAAAATCCATTCACTTACTTTACAGATTTTACTTTTTGCTTGATACTGGAAAGTGTTCTTATAAAGAGAAAAAATAGTTATTTAAAACGTAAAAATTGAGGGTTTTTTGTATGAAAAAAAATCTGCATCCGGAAATGCTTGAAGTAACGGCAACCTGCGCTTGCGGCCATAGCTTTAAAACACAATCAGTATTACCAGAACTAAAATCAACTTTGTGCTCAAACTGCCACCCATTCTTTACTGGCAAACAGAAGTTTGTTGATACTGCTGGTAGAATTGAAAAGTTCATGAAAAAGTTTGGTGAAACAAAAAAAGCAGCTCCTGCAAAAAGTGAAGAAAAGCCTGACGCTCCGGCCGCTACTACGGACGAGTAATACCGAGTTACAAACGTCATGAGTGATATAAGCAATCAATGGTCAACGATACGTGAACATGTCGATTTGCTAAGCAAAAGACTTGTTGAAGACGATTTGGACTATAAAGAACGCAAAACTGTTCAAAAAGAACACACGCGCCTTCAAAAGCTCCTTGATGCTCATGACACTATGGATAATATTACACAAGAAATAAAGCTGGTAGAAACGCAACTTCAAAGTTCTGATGATGCCGAAATCAACCAGCTTTACCAAGCCGAGCTTAAAGAACTAGCTCAACAACAAACAGACTCCAAAACTCTTCTTGAAGACCTATTACATCCACCAGATGAACTTGATACTTGTTCAATTTTTTTAGAAATTCGTGCAGGTGCAGGGGGACAAGAAGCAGCTCTGTTTGCTGGTAATCTTCTCAAAATGTATACCAATTATGCTCTGAGCAAAGGTTGGCGAGTTGATGTCGCCAACACAAGCACAACAGACTTGGGAGGCATAAAAGAAGTTATCGTCAATATCAAAGGCAAAGATATCTACGGAAGCCTGAAGCATGAGTCCGGTGTACATCGCGTACAACGTGTACCACAGACAGAAGGCTCTGGAAGAATTCATACCTCAACAGCAACCGTTGCCGTTTTACCTGAAGTCGAAACTGACGATATCAGCATTATTGATCCAAATGACATTCGTATAGATGTATTCAGGGCCAGTGGTGCCGGTGGACAACATGTTAATACAACAGATTCTGCTGTCAGAATAACTCACCTTCCTACAGGCGTAACAGTCTCGTGCCAAGATGAGCGATCGCAACTAAAAAACAAAAACAAAGGGATGAAGATTCTTAAAGCACGTATTGCCATGGCTCAGCGTGAGCAGCAACAATCCGAGCGTAGCGCTCAGCGCAAAGAACTTGTCGGTAGTGGTATGCGTGCAGAAAAAGTACGAACATACAACTACCCTCAAAACCGAGTTACTGATCATGTCGCACAGATAACACTCAACAAACTCGACATCGTCATGCAAGGTAATTTGGACGAAATCATTTACGCCCATCTTGAATCTGCCCGTCAAAAACGGTTATCTCAGCCTATAAAAATAGGCTAATTCTAGCTCATTTCCTACAACCAAAACGAAAAGGACCTGCCGGTGCTACAAGCTATAACTACCTATCTTACAACGTACAATCGTTACATGAACTTATTGGGAATCCCAGTTGTTCTAGGACTTGCTTACCTGTTGTCAAACAACAGGCGCAAAATTAACGTGCGCCTGGTAATCAGCGCACTTATTATGCAAGTTATACTAGCCTTTGTAGTTATAAGAACAGAGATAGGACGATCTACTATAAGCTTTCTAGCCGATGCAGCCAATGCGCTATATTTGAGTGCAACAGATGGAATCACATTTTTGTTTGGTAATTTAGCTAATCCAAGCGGTCCATGGGGATTTGTCTTTGCCTTTAATGTTCTTCCTATAATAGTATTTTTTGGTGCATTCATGGCACTATTGTTCCACTTTGGAATAATACAACGTGCTGTATCTCTGGTCCGAATTGTTATACAACCTCTTTTTGGAACCTCTGGCGCAGAAACACTGTGCGCGATATCCAATAGTTTTTTGGGACAAACCGAAGCACCACTTCTAATAAGGCATTATCTTGACGGAATGACCAAATCTGAGTTGTTTGTGGTCATGGTGAGTGGCATGGGTACCTTAAGTGGCGCAATTCTGCTCGTTTACGCATCTATGGGAGTTCCAGTATCCCACCTATTAGGTGCAAGCATTATGGCTATTCCTGCTACGATTTTATTGGCAAAAATCATGCTTCCAGAAACAGGCAAGCCCAAAACGTTGGCCTCTGGAACCATATCCATGAAAAGTCCATCAAAAAACATGTTAGACGCAATCTCAACCGGAACCTCTGACGGACTACAGTTAGCTCTCAACGTTGGTGCAATGCTTATTGCCTTCATCGCATTGCTAGCGCTTGGTGACTCGATTGTCGTCGGTCTGCAAAATTTATTTTACTGGTTATTCTCATTCAGCGTTCACCCTCCGGTTTACCACCTCAAAGATATCTTTGCAGTATTGTTCTTGCCGTTTGGTTACCTACTAGGATTTACAGGAAATGAAGCCTGGATCGCAAGTAAGCTTATTGGTATAAAAGTAATCATTAATGAGATGGTCGCCTACTCACAGCTAGTTAAAGAACAAGTATCACCACGAGCGCTTACTCTGTTGACCTACGTTTTGTGCGGATTCTCAAATCTATCTTGCATCGGTATTCAAATTGGCGGTATTGGAGCGTTGGTACCTAGCAAGCGAGCATGGCTTTCAGAGCTTGGCCTACGTGCCGTTGTTGCAGCAACATTGGCAAACTTCTTGTCAGCCTTGGTTGTTGGCCTTATTACCTAAAACTTTCTAAACAAATCTAAAAAAAGCCTCCGTAGCATTTTGCATACGGGGGCTTTTTTATTAGATTTTGATACGTAAAATAAAGGCTGAAGTCTTGAAATTGAAACTTGTGTAGCAAAATGTTTGCAAAACAAAACAAGAAAATATCACGCCCATCTTTATTTAAATGAGCTACTAAAAGACTGGATCCCCGTTCAAAGCCGGGGATGACAAACTGTGAACTTTTTTAAAACAACTAAGTTGAGTTCGCTTTTAGGCTTCATATAAAGCTTGGCCGGACCCTACTTCGCTTAAAAGCTACGATCCCGCTTCGCCAAGGGTTCGCAGGACAAGGAGGGCATGCAGGCAAGGTAAGAGTTATTTAATAGTGGAGGAGGCATAAGCCTTGCTCGGACAGTGTAATTCCATCAGTCTGCGTCCGTACTTAGAACTTCTACGATTAGGTAAAGTAAAAATTAATAGGATAAAAAAGGAAATTTAAGTCTGAGTCGACGCAAATTCACAAGCATGATGGATAAAGCTTCATTAAACATTATTAGCCAAATTTAACCGAATGCACCTCAGGAACAAGACGGACAACCGTCTCTTCTATGCCAGCACTAAGCGTAAGCTGTACAAATGGGCAACCGACACAAGCGCCGGTCAAGCGAACAAATAAGATATTATTTTTTAGAGAAACAAAAAGCACATCCCCACCATCCATTCGGATAGCGGGGCGTACTTGATCTAATGCAAGTTCAATACGATCAATAATATTCTGATCAGACATTGAGGTCCTACAAATGTTTTATACCCACTCGAGACGAGCTAATTCAGCTGTGTCACTTAGGCGACGACCAAGCGGTATGATACGAGTGTATCCACCTGGACGATCAACATATCGTGGTGCAACTTCTTTAAAAAGTCGAATCAATGTTTCTTGCTTATAAGGCAAAATTGCTTGTGCGCGACGACGAGCATTAAACTCATTACCAACGCGAGCAATAGTAACCAATTTTTCAACAAAAATACGAACTTCTTTTGCTCGTGCTTTTGTGGTAACTAAATGGCCATTGTCAATCAAAGTAATAGCTTGATTGCGTATCATAGAGCGTCTATGAGCTGGCTTTTTATTTAGCTTTCTATAACCAATCTGATGTTTCATCGTATGATCTCGTTTTCGGCTTTATTCTGCTTTACTTTTGGCAGCAAGAGCAGCGTGTAACGCTTCCTCTGGAATATTCATACCAAAAGTAAGACCCAGATTTTTCATACTTTCTTTAACTTCACCCAAAGACTTTTTACCAAAGTTTTTGATGTTAAGTCCCTGTTCTTCGTCCAAATTAACCAGATCAACAATGCGCTTAATGTCAGCATTGATCAAGCAATTATGGGCTCGAACTGAAAGTTCCATCTCATCAATCGGCTTTAGAAGCAGATCAACTGAAATACCTGAAGGCAAGAGAACTTCCTGATTTGCATCTTTGGCAACATCGAGATCTTCTGGCTTGTGTGAAATTTCATTAAATGGAATTTCATCATCAACCAAAAAATGCTCCATCTGAGTTCTGATTACAGAAACTGCGTAATGAACGACATCAATAGGACTTACTGAACCATCTGTTTCAACAGTCAGAAGCAATTTGTCATAATCGATCTTTCCACCAACACGCGCCTTTTCAGTATGCCAAGCAACTTGGCGAACTGGCGAGAACATAGCGTCAAGATAGACCCTGTCGTCATCTTGCAATTTTTTGTCTTCTGGCCATTTTGCAGGTTGATACCCACGACCAGGTTCAACAAAAAATTCTACATCAAGAACACCATCATCAGCCAAATTAGCGATAACATGTTCTAAATTAATTAACTCAATATTATCGTCAGCGACAATATCGGCAACCGTAACAGCACCAGCCTTGTTAGACTTAAGATGCATTTTGCCCGGCTTACCGTCTTTGCTTTTAACAACGATGCCTTTGATGTTCAACGTAATATGCAAGGAGTCTTCAACGACACCCGGCAAGGTTGAAAATTCATTATTAATGCCTTTAATGATGACCGAAGTCACCGCAGCACCTTCAACACCACCAAGTAGCACACGTCGCAACGCGTTGCCAAATGTTGTACCAAAGCCTGGCTCTAAAGGTTGGGCAACAAGCTCACCCTTAGTCGCTGTTAACGACGACTTTTTCCAACCAACACGAGCAATTGTTAAAGACTGGTATTCTTTACCGTCCATATAATCCCCCAACGTATTCGACAAACTGTCGGACTGCGCTCCCATGTATCATCACCATCATTATTTAGAGTACAACTCAACAATCAAGTGTTCTTCAACAGGAGTTGTGATATCAGAGCGAACAGGAAGGCGTAATACCGTTCCTTTTCTGCTGACCTTATCAACCTCAACCCACTCAGGAGTTTTAACCGCAACCGCCATACGTTTGTCGACGACCTGTTCTAAAAATTTCTCTTTACTAACAACGTTATCTGCTAATGAAACAACGTCATTAATCCCAACTAGGTAAGACGGCGAATAAACTTTTTTGCCGTTTACCAAAATATGACCGTGTACAATAATCTGGCGAGATTGTCGTCGTGTTACCACAAACTTCATTCTGTACACAGCATTATCAAGACGACGCTCAAGCAAACTCAAAAGGTTCTCACCTGGTGCACCAGCACTATGTTCTGCTATGCCAAAAAAGCGTTTAAATTGCTTCTCGCGCATACCATATTCACGTTTTAGCTGCTGCTTTTCATTTAGCTGCTTACCGTATTCAGACAATTTACGACCACGTCGCGCCGGCGGCTTTTGCTGCTGTTGCTGACCTTTGTCGCCTGGGGCTCCTGTACGAGCGCCAACAGTAGGTTTTTTCATAATTTATCTACCTAGCCTTACACGCGACGTTTCTTTGGAGGACGACATCCATTGTGTACCAATGGTGTTACCTCACGCAGAACCGTAATATTAAATTTATTTGCTTGGAAAGTACGAACAACTGAATCTCTAGCAGATCCAGGACCCTGTACATTAATTTCAAGATTTTTGATTCCCAGAGGAATCATATCTTTGGCAAGAGTAGTGGCTATTTGAGAAGCCGCAAAGGGTGTACCCTTTCGCGAGCCTTTAAAACCAAGTCTTCCCGAACTACAACGTAGCAGTACATCACCCTCAGGTGTTGTAATTGCTACCAACGTATTGTTGAATGACGACTTGACGTGAGCCACTGCCGTCTCAACGTGACGTTTTTGTTTTTTTGTTTTCTTTTTGTAAGCCATTCTTACTCAATTACCTCTTGAACAATAATGTTATTTTTTCTTGATCGCTTGACGTCGAGGACCTTTACGCGTACGCGCATTGTTTTTTGTGTTTTGCCCACGAACAGGTAGACCCTGATGGTGTCGCAATCCACGGTAGCTATGAATGTCGCGAAGCCGTTTAATAGCTTCATGAACACGCTTATTTAGCTCACCTTCAACAACTGGGAACTCTAAATCTATAATTTTTTGGATGGTAGCAATCTCATCATCACCCAGATCTTTGACACGCTTGTCTAGATCAACTTTGGCTTTGCCCAAAATAATACGCGATGTATTGACGCCGATGCCTTTAACACCAGTCAATCCATATTCAACACGTTTATCTCTTCGCAATGTAACGCCACTAATTCGTGCCATATAAACCTCTACAGAACGTTCTTTTAAACAAGATCAAGTTACCCTTGACGCTGTTTATGACGCTGATTTTTTTTACAAATGATACGTACTATCTTGCCACGCTTAATAACGCGACAATCACGACACATTTTTTTAACTGATGTCCTGACTTTCATAACTCTATTCCCTTAACCAACATTGGTTGCCTGATTTTTTTTATAGCGTAAGACAATTCGTCCACGCGTTAAATCATAAGGAGACAGCTCAAGTGCGACTTTGTCACCAGGCAAAATTCGTATGTAATTCATACGCATCTTACCAGAAACATGACCAAGCACCTCAAGGCCACCTTCAATTTCTACACGAAACATAGCATTAGGTAGTGTTTCTTTAACCACACCATCAACCCTGATTACGTCAGTTTTTGTATTCGTTCTCATGCGACTCTTTTCATAGGTTCGAACGCGTCAAAATACGAGGACCTTGATTCGAGATCAAAATAGTATCCTCAACATGCGCTGCTCGACTTCCGTCAACTGTTTTTACTGTCCATCCATCTTTATCAATAAAGACTTTGTAGTCACCCATGGTAATCATAGGCTCAATTGCAAACGTCATACCATCTCGTAAAATGGGCCCCGTTCCAGGAATACCATAATTAAGTATTTCTGGATCTTCGTGCATGCGCTTGCCAAGCCCATGACCAGCAAAGTCACGAACAACACCATATCCATTAGACTCAATAACTTGTTGAATAGCCGACGAAATATCACCCAGGCGATTGCCCGGTACTGCGCAACTAATTCCAGCATCAAGCGCCTCTTGAGCAACTCGAGCCAAATCCTTAGTTTTTTGGTCAACCTGACCGACAAAAAATTGCCGAGCCATGTCAGCACAATACCCCTTAAAGGACGCACAAACATCTATTGTCACAAAATCTGTATTGCGCAAAATAGTCGACCCACTAGGTACACCATGCACCACCATGTCATTAACTGATATACAGCTTACATGCTGATAACCACGGTATCCCTTCATGCGAGTGTCTAATCCACGTTCACGAAGTTGTTCTTCTATCCAAAGGTCAATATCATGTGTGGAAGCACCCGGAACAACATGCTTGTTCAATTTTAGTAAAATTGACTCAAGCTTGCTTCCAGCTGTTTCCATTTTTTTGATTGCTATCTTGTTCTTAATCGTAATCATAAACTATAAGCAACCCAAATGACGTGTAACTGAATCAAAAATCTGATCAACCAATACGGATGCATCAAATCCTTCGACTTCAGCACCAGTGTTTCTGTAAAATTCAATGATCTCACGCTCATTTTTATGATAATCGAGCAAGCGTTGTCTCACAATATCTTCTTTGTCATCATCCCGATGTAACAGCAAACCATCGCACTTATCACAGGCATTCATCACACGAGACTTTGCAGTCCCTTCAAGCAATGAATAAACCTGAGCACATTTGGAATTACTGCAAATTACTCTGTTGACGATTCTTCTAACAATATCATCATCAGATAACTTCAGCCAAATAATACGGAAAACTGCCGTTTCACCTAGCATTTGCGTCAACATGCGAGCCTGTTCAATTGTCCGAGGACAACCATCCAGAATCACAGGAATATCATGTTCTTTACGATGATCAAAAAAATCTTTTACCATCTGAACAATAAGACTATCTGCTACAAGTTTACCAGAATTCATAGCAAAGGCTATCTTCTTACCCACCTCAGTCTGCCGATTTAGATGGTCCCTGCACAAGTTTCCGGTCGAAACATGACAATAAGAACATCGCTCAAGCATTCGCTGCGCAAGTGTCCCCTTGCCGGAACCCGGAGGCCCAACAAGAACTATGATCTTTTGTAAATCGCGTTGTAATTGATCTGATTGCATAGCGTTATCGTCTCTTTATACGGCCGGTTGTCAGAAATCCTTCATATCGATGTTCAATCAGATACGATTCAATCTGCGATGACACTTCAAGCGCCACACCAACCATAATCAAAAGTGATGTTCCACCAAAGTGGAATGGTAAATAAAGCCACTGCGAAACAATGTCTGGCAAAATAGCAAGTGTAGCCAAATACAGCGCACCAACCAAACCAATACGATTCAACAGATAATCAAAGAAAGTAGCCGTTTGCTTACCCGGACGAACTCCAGGAATAAATCCACCACTTTTTTTAATGTTCTGCGCAAGCTCGGTAGGATTAAATACCAACGCCGTGTAAAAGAATGAAAATGCCATAATTAAAGCAAAGCGAGCTAAATACAAAAATAAAGCGCTACCAGCCATAGCATCAAAAATTCCAAATCCTGACCACGAAGCGGTTAGATATGAAAACAATTTAGCAAGCATGGTCGGAACAGACATAACCTGTGCCGCAAAAATCACCGGCATCACACCTGCAACATTAATTTTAAATGGAATGTATGAGCTTTGTCCGCCATACACACGATTACCAATAATGCGACGAGCATATTGCACCGGAACCTTGCGTTCACCTTTTTCTAAAAAGATCACACAAACAGCCAACCCGATAAACATTACCAAAGCACCAAGCGCGATAAAGATGCTCATTTCACCCTGCTGAACCATTGCAACCGTTCTCTGGATATAAACCGGAAAACGTGCAACAATACCCGCAAAAATAATCATTGAGCTACCATTACCAACACCATACAGCGATATTTGGTCTGCCAACCACATAACCAACAACGTACCGATCATTATGGAAAGCAAGAATAGTGCTCTAAAGCTCCATCCAGGACTTAAAGCAAGTCCCTGCATTTCCAAGTAACCAACATACATAGAGCCCCAAAAAAGACTCAATGCAATGGCTAGATAGCGCGTATACTGATTAATCTGACGACGCCCAAACTCACCTTCTTTTTGCAAAGCTTCGAGCCAAGGAACCGACATAGTTAACAGGTTCATCATGATCGATGCTGTTATGTAAGGACTAATACCGAAAGCAAATAACGTGGCGCTCTGTAAAGAACCACCAGAAAACACATTCAAATATCCCAAAAACCCTTTAGTAAAGAGTCCCGATTGAGTCATATGCTTGGAAAGCAATACCGTGTTTATCCCAACTATTGGAACCAAAGATCCCAGTCTGTAGATAATAAATACACCCAGTGTAAACGCTAATTTGCGTACAAGTTCTGGTATTGCAAAAATGTTTCTAATACTTCTTAACAAAATCACGTTAGCACCCTTTTACTATCCTAGCTCCTGGCCAATCTGGCAACCAAGCTCTTCTACAGTTGCACGAGCAGTCTGACTGAATGCGTCAACATTCAATGTCAGTTTTTTCTCAAGCTTACCATCAGCCAAAATTTTGACTGGTTTGCGTGAGCTTTTTTTAATTATACCCGCAGCAATAAGAGATGCTCGATCAACAACTGCACCTTCATCAAACGCACCGTTCAAGCGAGAAAGACTTACTATCTCGTATGAAACTCTAAAGCGTTTGTTGTTAAAACCGCGCTTTGGCAAGCGACGAACAAGCGGCATCTGTCCACCTTCAAAAGCTGGTCCAACTCGACCGCCAGATCTAGCGTTTTGACCTTTATGGCCTCGTCCAGATGTTCCACCACGATCACCACCACGTCCAACGCGTTTGCGCTTTTTACAAAGACCAACCCTGTTGTGTAAACTAAGCATCTTAACCTTTCACTATCTCTTGTACAGTTTTACCACGCAGCTTTGCCATATGCTCAGCTGATCGGCATTTTGACAGAGCATTAAGCGTTGCTTTTACAATATTAACCGGCGAACCGTTACTAAGATTCTTAGCAAGAACATCCTTAAGACCAAGCACAGCACAAACTGCACGCATTGGGCCACCAGCAATTACGCCAGTCCCCTTATACGCAGAGCGCAATAAAACATTGCATGCACCATGTTGTCCCTGAATGTCATACGGCAATGTCACACCACGTAATGCGACATCAATCATCGCCTTACGAGCACGAGCAGTTGCCTTACTAATAGCAGAGGATACTTCTCGGCTTTTACCTAGTCCAGAACCAATTTTGCCATTCTGATCACCAGAAACGACAAATGCTGAAAAGGAAAACCGTTTACCACCTTTGGTAACTTTAGTAACTCGCTTTACACTTATAACGCTATCAACGAATTGATCAGCAGCAGCGCGGGATTCTCTCCCACCATCTCTGCCTCGCCTCGTTTTGTTTCTTGCTTCTGCCATAATAAATAATCCCGATTAAAGCTGTAGACCGCCGTCACGCAACCCTTGAGCAAGTGACTTAACTCGTCCATGATAGCGGTAACCACCACGATCAAAAGCAATTCTATCAATATTTGCTGCTTGCGCAAGCTTAGCTAGCTCTAGGCCAACAGCATGAGCGATAGCTGTTTTATCCCCCGAAGGTTTCTCCAAATTTAATGAAGAAAAACTAACTATTGTTCTATGCTGAGTATCATCAATGAGCTGTGCATAAATAGAGCTGTTGCTTCTAAATACACGAACTCGCGGGAACTCACTTGCACGTAATTTTCGTCCAACGCGCGCTACGCGTCGTTTTTTTCTCTGAGAGATCATTCGTCCGTAAGACACGGCTATATCCTGTATTCTATAGTATTATTCACATTAAGCCTTCGACTTGCCGGCCTTGCGTGCCACAATCTCATCATCATAACGAACGCCGGTGCCTTTGTAAGGCTCTGGTGGTCGCATTGAACGAATCTGACTGCATACGGTACCAAGAACTTCTTTGTCGTAAGAACTAAAGGTTAAATTCTGTCCAGATTTATCAGTTGATAAATCAACTCCCTCTGGCAACTCATAATTAATTTTATGGCTGAACCCCAGAGACAATTCAATGTTGCGGCCCTTTAGAATAGCTTTGTAACCCAAACCAATAATTTGTAGTTTGCGCACAAAACCAACATCTGCACCCTTAATCTTATTAGCAAGCAATGCTCGATGAAGACCCCATATCATGTTGGTATCACGGTTCTGAACGCGAGGCTTGAGTGTAATCAAGGCATCTTCAAACAAAACTTCAATATCATCATGCACAGTGTAAACACCAGAAGCTTTACCACCAGAGTAATGAACTGCTTGGCCTTTTACTTCAACCTTTGTGCCACCAAGGGCAATCGGCTTACGTCCAATTTTTGACATGCCTACCCCTTACCAAACGGTACACAAAACTTCACCACCAACGCGAAGTTGAGTGGCTTTTTTGTCGGTTATAACGCCGCGATTGGTTGTCATGATCGAAAGACCAAGTCCACCAATTACGGGCGAAAAATTAACAACGCGTTTGTATGAACGGCGACCCGGCGTACTTACACGTTTAATTTCGTGAATGACTGATTCACCACGAACATATTTTAAGAAAACTTTAACACTTTTCTCAGTTACCTGATCAGTATTCTCAATAACAACATTCAGTACAAAACCCTCATCCTTAAGAATGTTGGCAATATCCTGTCGTATCTTAGAGTAAGGCGCAGACACATGTGGTTTGGACGCCCTAATACCGTTACGAATAATTGTTAAAAAGTTTCCAATCGAATCAATAGACATAATTAATATTCCTTGCAATTACCAGCTGGTCTTCTTGACGCCAGGAAGCAAGCCCTGCAAGGCAAACTTTCTAAAGCAAATTCTGCACACATGGAAAAACCCCATGTAACCTCTAGGACGGCCACACACCTGACAGCGATTACGTTGTCGAGTAGAAAATTTTGGCGTCCGCTTCGATTTTTCTATAAGTGCTTTCTTTGCCACGTCTTATGACCTCTTCTTATCTTGATTTTTTTTCTTAAACGGCATTCCAAAGCTGGCTAACAAAGCCCTTGTGTGTTCATCGGTCTTGGCTGTCGTATTAATTGACACATTCAAACCGTACAACTTTTCTCCAGCAGCAGCTTCTGCTTCTGGAAATATGTTCCACTCTCTTACACCAATATTATAACCACCACGACCGTCGATTTTATCGTTTAAACCACGAAAATCTCGAACTTTTGGAAGTGCTAGCGAAATTAGCTTTTCAAGGAAAACATACATTTGTTTACCACGCAACGTAACTTTGGCGCCAATAGGCATACCTTCACGAAGCTTAAAACCTGCAATAGAATTGCGAGCATAAGTATTAACCGAAGTTTGTCCTGCAATGTTAGTTAAAACCTTGCGAACAAGCTTCAAAGCTCGACTGTCTCTGACTGCTTCTTTGCAACCAATATTGAGTACAATCTTATCAACTTTAGGTACCTGCATAATATTGGAGATACCAAGCTGTTTTTGCAACTCAGGACGAATCTTGCCTGTATACAGTTCAAAAAATTGGGCTGCCTTACTCATTCTGTTTCCTTACCCAACCAAATAACTTTAAAAGCTTTCATCGTGACGTTTGGAGTAACGCACCTTGGAGCCATTTTCTAACAAACGACAGCCTACACGCGTAGGCTTACCAGACTCTGGGCAAATAGGCATTACTTTACACGAAGGAATGTAACGCTCCATCTTTTTAATCCCACCTGTTTGACCAGGATGACGAGCCTTGCGATGTGCCGTAATTATAGCAACACCTTGAACTAGTACTCGATCATTGCGAGGATCAACAGCTAAGACGGTACCCGTCTTACCCTTGTCCTTACCGGACAGTACCATAACTTTATCATTTTTTCGTATACGCATCATAAAATAATTGCCCTTATTAAAGCACTTCTGGAGCAAGCGAAACGATTTTTTGATATCCGCCTGCACGTAATTCACGACCAATTGGGCCAAAAATACGGGTCCCCAATGGCTTTTTATCTTTTAAACCACTAATGATAACGGCAGCATTGTCACCAAAACGAATATAGCTTCCATCAGGACGTCCACACTCTTTGCGTGTACGAACAATAACAGCTGTAACAATCTGTCCCTTCTTAACCTGCCCACCAGGGATGGCAGATTTAACAGAACATCGAACAGTTTCACCAAGATATGCAAAACGTTTTCCAGTGCTTCCAATAACATGAATACACTGTATCTCTTTTGCACCGGAGTTATCGGCAACCTTTAAATACGATTCTTTTTGAATCATGAGGCCACCTTAGCCGTTTGTGTCTGAACTACATCCAAAAGGTACATGTACTTTGTTTTGGATTGTGGACGACCTTGGTAAAAATTAACCGTATCACCAACCTTTGCAAGATCATCTTGATCATGCACTTTATACTTCTTAAACGTACGAACAACTTTGCCGACACGAGGATGCGCAAAAACGCGCTCAACCTGAACAACAACCGTTTTATCCATACTATCAGAAACAACAACACCCCTAAAGGTGCGCTTCATCTGCTCATCAGCCATTAATTTCCTCATTCATAGCAATAGCAGCCCGCTCACCTAGTTTTTGCGCGAATAACGTTAGTGCACATGCTATGCCCTTACGTAGTTTTGCAAACTCACTGGTGTCTTTAGCTGGCTGTGTAACCGAGCGCAATTTAAGCGAAAATAAATCGCTACGCAAGCTACCAATTTTGACATGAAGCTCTTCCAAGCCCATGCCTTTCAATTCTTCTTTTAACTTATTGGCCATCGTTAACATCCTGTTCTATTAGACCCGGACGCTTCACAAAGCGAACCTTCATAGGTAATTTTGACGAAGCCAAATGAAGTAAATCTTTTGACATTCGTTCATTAAGGCCGGTTATTTCGCAAATCACACGATCACGCTTAACAACAGCAACCCATCTATCGACATTACCTTTACCTTTACCCATGCGAGTTTCGGCAGGTTTTTTTGTAACCGGTTTATCTGGAAAAACACGTAGGAAAATCTTACCGATTTTCTTAATTTTTCTATTGATGGTAACACGCAACGACTCAATCTGAGCCGCGCTTAACCATCCAGGCTCAACAGCCTGTAGTCCGTAATCACCAAAAGCAACAGTCAAAGCGCCCTTAGAGCGACCTTTACGACGTCCCCTATGTGTTTTACGGTATTTAACTTTTCGTGGCATTAATGACATGGTTTTTTATCCTTCATAAGCACAAAGATTATGCATCCTTGTACTCACCTCTGCAAATCCACACTTGAACACCAATAATGCCGTATGTGGTCATAGATTCTGCTAGTGAATAATCAATATCAGCGCGCAAAGTATGACGCGGAACTGATCCCATACGAACCCACTCAGCTCGAGCGATTTCAGCTCCACCAATTCGACCAGCGCAACGAATATAAATACCCTTTGCTCCAGAGCGCATTGTTGTAGATGCTGTTCGCTTCATAACTTTTTTGTAGCTAGCTCGTCGAGTCAGTTGATCCGCAATGCTTCTTGCAACCAATGTTGCATCAAGCTCTGGACGCTTAACTTCTTGAACTGAAACTTCAACATTTTGTCGATTCAGTAGCTTAGCGAACTCTTGTCGCAATGCATCAATCTCTTGACCCTTTTTACCGATAACGATACCAGGTCTACCAGAAAAGAGCACAATGCGCACAGCATCACCAGCTTTTTCAATAACAACGTTAGCGATCTCAGCATGCTTTAATCGCTTATCAATAAAGTTTCTTATGCTCAAGTCTTCAAGCAATTGTTCCCCGTATTCTCCACGGGCAAACCATTTTGCTTTCCAATCAAGATACACACCTGTACGAAATCCTATAGGATTTACTTTTTGTCCCACTATAACGCCTCTACGCTTTAACCGTTAAAACGACACTAATGTGACTGGTGCGCTTCTTTTGTGGCATAGCTCTGCCCATAGCACCAGGCTTAAAGTATTTACGTGTCGGCCCTTGGTCTACTTTAATTTCACCAACTATCAAACGTTCAACATCCAAGTCTTCGTGAGCATACACAGCATTGGCCAAAGCCGATTCAACTAGTTTCCTAATCGGAACCACGCGCTTCACTTGATATGTAGACAACCAAGCTAATGCTTGTGACACTGATTTGCCACGGATGACATCCACAATGGGACGCAACTTGTACGGAGAAAAAGATATTCGCATTGCCTTTGCACAAAAATTCATGTTTACCCAACCCAACCGGATTTTATTTTGTATTTAAACCTATAGTAATAACTTACCGTAACTGCGCTTACCCTGCAACTCCGGCTTTACGCTGGCCACTGTGCATTCTGAATGTACGTGTCGGCGCAAACTCTCCCAACAGGTGCCCCACCATATTTTCAGTAATGTAAACTGGCACATGTTTTCGGCCGTCATGTATAGCAATGGTTAGCCCGACAAAGTCAGGTGTTACCATGCTACGGCGCGACCATGTTTTAATGGACTTAGTATCGCCACTTTCTTTTGACTTGAGCACTTTTTTCATCAAGTGATCGTCAACGAAAGGGCCCTTCTTAGAGGATCTTGCCATTTACGTTTCCTTACTTAGCTTTTCTTCTACGGATGATCAACGATGCACCACGCTTATTTTTCTTACGAGTTCTATAACCTTTACACGGCTGACCCCATGGAGAGGTCGGATGTGATCCAGATTTAGAACGACCTTCACCACCACCATGTGGGTGATCGATAGGGTTCATAGCCATACCACGAACCGTTGGTCGTATACCCATGTGACGCTTACGACCGGCTTTACCGATCGAAATGTTTTTAACATCAGCGTTACCGAGTACACCAACTGTTGCCCAACAATCAAGGTGAATCATACGGACTTCGCCAGATGGCATTTTGACCGTACAATACTTATCACCCTTACCGATTAATTGAGCGCTAGTACCGGCACTACGCACAAGCGCACCACCAGACTTAGGTCGCATTTCAATATTGTGCACAAGGAAACCCACGGGCACATTTTTTAGTGGCAAACAGTTACCTGTTTTTGCTTCAACATCTTGACCAGCAATAACAGTATCGCCAACTTTAACGCCTTGCGGAAGCAATATATAACGTTTAGCACCGTTAGCGTATACCACCAATGCAATGCGAACACTGCGATTTGGATCATACTCAACAGAATCAATACGTCCTGGAACATCACGCATGCTACGATGGAAATCTATAACTCGATATAATCGACGAGCTCCACCACCACGGTGACGAACAGTAATACGTCCGTATACGTTTCTACCACCAGTTTTTCTTAGGCCAACAACCAGACTCTTAAGCGGTTTTTTGCGCGTAATGTCCTCGTTGCCAATATATGATTGGAACCTTTGAGAAGGCGTCCTGGGTTTTCTTAGTTTGACTGACATTACTTATCCCTTACTCAACGCTTGCTTCTGCTTGCACGGTCGGCGGCTTCACAGGCACATGAGACGTAGGAATGAAGTCAAGGGAGTACCCCTCCTTCAAAGTCACATAAGCAATCTTTTTGTGAACACCTCTAGTCATATGACGACCAGAGCGCTTTGCCTTACCTTTACGAATGACTACACGAATCGTATCAACTTCAACCTTAAAAAGCTTATTTAAAGCTTCAGATATCAGTGGCTTATTAGCCTTCATATGAACTCGAAGAACAAGTTGTTTATGAACGCTGTTAACACGATATGCCTTGTCACTGATGACAGGTGCAACAATAATATTATAAAGACTTAAATCCATTGTGCCACCATAGCTTTGAAGGCATCAAAATCAGCCTTTTTAAAAACCCAGCAGTCTGCGTATGTCATGTCATACACGTTAGGCTCATCAAACAACGTAACTTGTACGCTATTTATGTTGCAAAACGATGCCTGAGTGACAATGTCACCAGGAGCAACAAACAAGTTGACTTTATGACCAGCCAAACCAAGTTTTGCCAACAATTCAACAGCTTGCTTAGTTTTTGGAACTAAACCATTAATCTGCCAGTCAGCAATAATAATACGTTCTTGGTCAATATACTGAGCGATAATTTTTTGGAAAATAACGCGACGCTGCTTCTTGTTAACACTCAATGAGCGTGTACGTGCCTGCGGTCCAAAAGTGACTCCGCCTCCACGCCACAATGGCGAACGTCTTGTTCCTGCACGAGCGCGTCCAGTACCTTTTTGTCGCCATGGCTTGTGGTTTGTATAAGCCACATCAGCGCGACCCTTTACACCAACAGTACCTTGACGCCAATTTTGCAAGTGACGACGAACGCATATAGCGTATCCAACCCTAGCACGACCAATAGAGTCTTGATCGTCCTTTACAGGTGTTTGCATTCCAAGATCTTTGTAACCAACAACTGAGCCCAAAGATGGGGCAGCACTGGTTGTCTTGTTTTTATCTTTCTGTGTAGCTGTCATGGTTACCCACTCTTCTTAACAAAAACGAACGAACCCGATTTGCCAGGAACAGAGCCTTTAACGAGCATAATATTATGCTCAAGCTCAATTCTAACAACCTTCAAATTGCGTGTAACAACCTGAACGTTACCCATGTGTCCGGGAAGTTTCTTCCCTTTTGGTACTTTTCCTTGCGTACGAGCACCACACATAGCTCCTGGATTTCGGCCTAACCTATGACCATGAGAAGCTGGACCACCGGCAAAGTCGTAACGACGTACAACACCGGCAAAACCGCAACCCTTACTGATTCCAGTAACATCGACAAGTGAACCCGAGCCAAACAATTCGTCATTAAGACGTAAAGCTTGTCCAACGGTAACATCTTGCGCTGGCTGGTCGAGTCTTATCTCTCGAACCAAACCAAAGAACCTTTTTTTGTTTTTTAGCCAAGCAGGATCAAAGTCTTTACCAAGATATCGTTTACGCATACGCGCAACTTGGACGGCATGATAACCATCAACAATCTCATCTTTGATCTGTGTAACAAACCAACCAGTAACTTCTATAACTGTTACCGGTAAAGCCCGTCCGTCTTCTTGAACAAAAATCTGGGTCATACCCACCTTTTTGCCCCAAAGCCCGTTAACCATGCAGAATACCTTTCAATCGACTATTTAATCTCAACATCCACTCCAGAGGAAATACTTAATTTCATGAGAGCGTCCATCGTTTGGTCCGATGGAGACATAATGTCCAGGATTCGCTTGTGCGTTGTGAGCTCAAACTGTTCCCTTGATTTTTTATTAACGTGTGGTGATCTCAACACTGTGAAGCACCGTCGTACATTTGGCAAAGGAACGGGACCGACAATGTCGGACCCGGTTCTTTTAACAGTAACCACAATTTGCTTAACTGATTTATCAAGCAATTGGTGATCGTACGATCTGAGCGTTAGACGAATCTTACGCTTTTTCATGTAAGCAACCTATCAAGACTAATCTAGAATCTTTGTAATAACACCAGAACCAACAGTTCTTCCACCCTCACGGATAGGGAAACGTTGATCTTTTTCCATAGCAACAGGAACAATCAACTCAACGATCAGCTCGACGTTATCGCCAGGCATGACCATTTCGCGACCTTCAGGCAACTGAACAATACCAGTTACATCTGTTGTACGGAAATAAAATTGCGGACGGTATCCACCAAAGAATGGTGAGTGACGACCACCCTCATCCTTGCTCAAAACATATACTTGAGCGCCGAATTTTTTGTGGGGAGTCACTGAACCTGGTTTGGCAATAACCATACCACGCTCAATATCTTCCTTCTTAACACCACGAAGCAGTAGGCCGACATTGTCACCAGCTTGACCCTCATTGAGTGTCTTGCGGAACATTTCTACGCCAGTAACGATTGTCTTCATAGACTTGCCAAGACCAACGATCTCAACTTCTTCACCAACTTTAACCTGACCACGATCAATACGACCAGTTGCAACAGTACCACGACCAGCGATCGAAAACACGCCTTCACAAGCCATCAAAAATGGTTTGTCAATTTCACGTGTTGGCGTTGGAATGTACGAATCAACAGCAGCCATAAGCCTATCAATTGATTGCGTTCCAATTTCGCTATCTTCGCCTTCCAAAGCCTTCAAAGCTGAACCGCGAATAAACGGAACTTCTTCAGCTGGGAAGTCATACTTTGTCAAAAGATCTTTGATCTCTTCTTCAACAAGGTCGACCATTTCTGGATCATCAACCATGTCAACTTTGTTAAGGTAAACAACCAACGATGGAATACCAACGTTTTTTGCCAACAGAATATGCTCACGCGTCTGAGGCATAGCACCATCAGCAGCAGAAACCACTAAGATTCCGCCATCCATCTGAGCAGCACCAGTGATCATGTTTTTGACATAATCGGCGTGTCCAGGACAATCGACGTGCGCGTAGTGGCGCGTATCTGTTTCGTACTCAACGTGCGATGTAGCAATGGTAATACCACGCTCACGCTCTTCTGGAGCGTTATCAATCTGATCAAACGCTCGTTTTTCTGCCTTACCCTGTGATGATAGTACATTAGTAATCGCAGCGGTTAGTGTTGTTTTACCATGATCAACGTGACCAATTGTTCCAACGTTAACATGCGGTTTCGTACGTTCATACGTCTCTTTTGCCATTAAATGACTCCTGACACACCTTCGGTTTATAAATACTTATTTATTACGTTCTATAGCTATCTGTTCTTGAATGTTTTTTGAAACTTCACGATAGCATTCAAATTCCATTGAATAAGATGCACGACCCTTTGTTAAAGATCGTAGATCTGTTGCATAGCCAAACATAGTTCCCAAAGGAACCTCAGCCGAAACTAATCTTGCGTTTCCACGCTCATCCATACCAAGGATTCTTCCACGACGAGAATTCAAATCACCCATCACATCGCCCATGTGCTCTTCAGGCGTTTCAACTTCAACCTTCATAATAGGCTCAAGTAAAACGGAACTTGCTCGCCGCATACCTTCACGGAATGCAAGCCCTGCGGCCATCTTAAATGCAATTTCGGATGAATCAACATCATGATACGATCCATCAATCAAGGAAGCCTTGAAATCAACGACCGGATATCCTGCAATTATACCTGCAGTAAGTGATTCTCGAAAACCTTTTTCAACTGCTGGTATAAATTCTCTAGGAACTCTACCACCAACAACCTTGTTTTCGAATTCAAACCCTGTACCACGTTCAAGCGGTTCCATTCTAACAATTACGTGACCATACTGCCCACGACCACCACTTTGCTTAATAAACTTACCTTCAACCTCTACGGTCTTAGTGATAGCTTCTTTATAAGCAACTTGCAGTTTGCCCTGTGCAACATCGACATTGTGCTCTCGCCTTAGTCGGTCAACAATAATTTCAAGATGCAACTCACCCATACCGCTGATTGCAGTCTGATTCGTCTCTTCGTCATAACTAAATCTGAAGGACGGATCTTCACGCATCATTTTGTGCAAGGAGAGTGTCATTTTTTCATAATCAGCTTTTGTCTTAGGTTCAACAGATGTTGAAATGACTGGATCTGGTACGCTGATTTTTTCAAGAATGATATTCTTTTTCAGGTCGCAAATTGTGTCACCTGTTGTTGCATCTTTTATACCAACAACAGCACCAATATCACCAGCACACAAGCGATCAATTTCTTCACGCTTATTAGCGTGCATTTTAACTAATCGACTAACACGCTCTTTACTGTCCTTTGTAGAATTATACACGTAAGAACCCGACTCTAAAACGCCGGAATAAACACGTACAAAACTCAAAAGGCCGACGTAAGGGTCGGTCATAATTTTAAAGATCAAAGCAGAAAGAGGCTCATCATCACTAGCTTTACGCTCTTGCTGACCATCAGAACTCTTCACAGGTGGAATATCAATAGGAGACGGTAGGTAGTCAACGACGGCATCCATCAAAAGCTGTACGCCTTTGTTCTTGAACGCTGAACCACAAAAAGTAGGAGTAAATATCTGACCGATAGTACCCTTACGAATGGCAGCCTTCAATTCAGCCTCGCCAACTTCTTCTCCGTTGAGATACTTTTCTGCCAAGTCATCATCAACATCACAAGCATGTTCAACTAGTTCAGTACGCAAAGTCTCAAGCTGTTCTTTATGCTCTTCAGGAACATCTTGCCATACAACGTCGATACCCATCTTGCCTTCAAACGTCGCCATGCGACGCGTAACCAAGTCGATAACTCCGTTAAAATTCTCAGCTTCACCAACTGGAATTTGTAGGGCAACAGCCTTACCATCAAGCTTTTTATTAACATCCTTGATGACGGCAAAATAATCGCCACCAACTCTGTCTAACTTATTTACAAAAATAATACGGGGTACGTTATAGCGATTTGCCTGACGCCACACCGTTTCCGATTGCGGCTGCACTCCACCAACACCACAAAAAACAGCTACGGTACCATCAAGAACTCGCAACGAACGCTCTACTTCAATAGTAAAGTCAACGTGTCCTGGAGTATCGATAATATTGACATCAATATCACCCCACTTACAAGCAGTCGCAGCAGACGTGATTGTAATACCACGCTCCTGCTCTTGCTCCATCCAGTCCATAACCGCTGCACCTTCATGCACCTCACCAATTTTGTGAGATACACCAGTGTAAAATAAGATACGTTCAGTTACCGTAGTCTTACCAGCATCAATATGAGCTGCGATACCAATATTTCTGCATTTCGACAGATCCTTAGCCATCAGAACCTACCAAGCGTAGTGCGAGAACGCACGATTTGATTCAGCCATCTTGTGAACGTCAACTTTTCGCTTCATTGCTCCCCCACGACCTTCAACAGCATCCAACAATTCATGAGCAATTCTAAGGCCCATAGTTTTGTCTTTGCGAGAAGACGCAGCAGTTAGCAACCAGCGAATAGCCAGAGCACGATCTCTACCAGGACGAACCTGAACAGGGATCTGATAAACACTACCACCAACACGTCGAGGACGAACCTCAACAACCGGTATCAGCTGCTCGAATCCTTTGTTAAAAGTCTCGAGACCTTTAAGCTCATCGCCACCAGCTTTTTTAACTAGCACGTCGATAGCATCATATACGATACGACGAGCAATGTTCTTTTTACCACGGCACATAACAACGTTGATAAATTTTTGTACTAATTCTGAACCGAAACGTGGATCAACACCAATGTCTCTTTTATAATCAGCAGATTTACGCCTTGACATAACCTAACCTTACGAAGCCTTCGGACGCTTAGCGCCGTAAAGTGATCGACTCTGTCTACGGCCTTCAACACCAGCTGTATCAAGAGCACCACGAACAATATGATACTTCACACCAGGTAAATCTTTTACCTTGCCACCGCGAACAAGCACCAAAGAGTGCTCCTGCAAGTTGTGACCTTCACCCGGGATGTAGGCCGTAACCTCAATACCAGTAGAAAGTTTCACACGAGCAACCTTACGCAAAGCGGAGTTTGGTTTTTTAGGTGTGGTAGTAAAAACACGTACACATACACCACGAGCATGTGGTGCACCTTTAAGTGCTGGACATTTTGATTTAGCCCTGGTCCTGCGACGAGGTTTCCGGACAAGTTGATTAACGGTAGGCATACCTGCGCTTTCCTGCGAGTAAATTTAAAATATGTCTCAAAAAAACAATAACAAATCACATCTGCGTATCTGATAATAAGAAACAGAGACGGCTTAAATTGCAAATGTCGACTATGTCAGTGTAACTTTTTGCATAATTTTTTCAAGTAAGATCCACTAACAAACAAAAAATAAGATACAATCACTAGGGTAATCTTGCAAGCACAGCCCCTGAAAGCAGACAGCAAGGGAGCATCGTAGACTCGTAATAACGATCATGCTACGGTGGAAAGGGAATAATTTGTAATTTTTTGTTTAATAACAAGGTACTTAATATGGACATATCCACAATCTCAGTTGCTTCATCTAAATTTATAAATCTTTTTATTGGTTTATTAGGCTTTGCTTTTGTAATAGGTTTTCATGAATTGGGGCACTTTCTTTTTGCAAAATTATTTGGGGTTGGAGTTCCTCATTTTTCTATAGGATTTGGTCCGCGACTTATAAGTAAAAAACTTGGAAACACAACGGTCAGCTTATCAGCCATACCTTTAGGTGGTTACGTGCAAATAGCCGACTCAATTGATCAAATACCAGGAATGAAGAAAAGCGACCTGTTTAGCAGCAAGCCATACTATCAAAAACTTGCCATAATGCTCGGCGGTATAGGATTTAACCTGATTTTTGCCTACGTAGCTATCATCACTATTTTTAGCGTTGGCGCGCCCGGAAACGGCCTCATACCATTTGCAAGTAGTCAACCAATTGTTAACCAAGCTGCCGACAAAAACCCAGCTAAACTAGCGGGCATCAAGTCTGGCGACCACATCACCAAGGTAAACAACCAACCAACACCAAACGTTCAAGAACTGATTGATCAACTTCATAAACACCCAAGCGAAACCGTACAGTTACAACTTATACGTGACGGCAAAACGCTAACTATACCTGTAACCACAGATAAAGCTGCACACATCGGCATCTCATTCTCTGCGCCTCCAATTGCACCTCATCCAATAAAAGAAGCTATAACAAAAGGTATTGCCGCAACAAACGGACTAATCAAGCAAAGCGCTAAAATGCCTGCCACGTTATTCAAGTCTCGATCGCTAAAAGGTGTTGGCGGACCTGTGATGATTATTTCTAAAACGGCACAAGGAGCCGGTCTTGGGTGGCGAATTCTGTTAATACTGCTTGCCTTCCTTAGCATACAGCTAGCCCTGCTTAACCTGATACCACTCCCAATCCTTGATGGTGGTCAAATTTTGTTTTTGACAATCGAGGCAATAATACGTCGACCGCTAAAGTACAGCATTAAGGTTTTCATTCATTACCTGTCATGGGGATTAATGATGTTACTTTTCTTGGCGCTAACGATTAAAGACATATGGGCTCTCGTCCAGTCGCTACCAATTATCCGATCATTGTTCGGATAGTAGAACACTAAAATAGAGCATAAAAAAGCGCCTAGTGAAAGCATCATCTCTAGGCGCTTCTTTATTAGTCGTAAGCTTTACGCTTTGTCTGTCTCAACCTTTTGGGCTTTGACTGACTCTGCGGGCTTAACCGACTTAGCTTCTTTAGCAACAACTGCTTTTTTCTTAGGAGCTTCTACCACTGGGGTATCTTCAGAAAAACCTGCAAGTTGAGCCGCATGAGGATGTTGATCCCCAGCATAAACTTTTAATTTTTTTAGAACTTCGCGATTTAAGCGGTTCTTAGGCAACATGCCTCTAACTGCTTTTTCAACTAGTTGAGTTGGATGTTTTTCAAGCAACTCTTTAGCAGTAAGCTCTTTTTTACCGCCCAAGTATCCAGAAACGGTTACGTATATTTTACCATCCCACTTATTACCAGTCAGATGTATTTTATCGGCATTGATTACCACAACGTAGTCACCGCCATCTGTGTGAGGCGTAAAGTTAGGCCGGTCCTTACCGCGGAGTATATTTGCTATACGCACAGCCATTCGACCAAGTACTTGGTCTTTGGCATCAACTATATGCCAGCGCGGTTCGTGTTCGCCCTTTTTAAGGAAAAACGTTTTGTTCATATTCATCGTAAAAAAACCTTCAGAAAAAAATGTGAGCCTTTTGACCCATCTTTGTAGTTCGTTCTCTACGTGGGAACAGCTAAGAACACATCCATACAACCATTAGAATAAAAATTTTTTGCCCACTGGTCAAATACAATCAGCAAAAATAATCTTGGCGCCAGCTACACTCTGGTATACAATGAGGCAACATTCTTAATTTAAAAAATCAAAGGCATGCCATGAACAGTTCGGCCCTTGTACTAGCTCCCCCCTTAATAGTTTTATTTATTGCCTACTTAAGTAAAAACATTAAATACTCGCTTATAGGCGGCATAGCCAGTGCAGCTCTACTAGCCACACAAGGCTCAATAACACAATCTATAAGCTTAGTTTTACGTAGATTTTATGCGCAAACTGACCTGAGCAAAATCGGTTCATTTTTTGGTGGCCCAAACCCACCTGAAATGCTGTACATTTGCATATTTCTTACTTTGGTAGGAATCATGATCGCGCTCATTACGCACACCGGCGGAGCAAGAGCTTATAGCCAAATAATCTCTCGCAAGCTAAGAAGCGCCCGTAGCGCAGAGCGAGCCTCAATACTCGTGTCACTAGCATTCTTAGTCGATGATTACATGAGCAACCTCATGACAGGGTGCATCATGCGGCCGCTAACCGACAAATTTAAAATTCCACGAGCA
>Ga0209045_1001021_pt1 | contig 27993 bp, 26 predicted proteins | sample SaaInlLV_10m_DNA_4_FD_184664 | JGI IMG/M metagenome (GOLD analysis project Ga0209045, IMG submission 184664) | Marine microbial communities from expanding oxygen minimum zones in the Saanich Inlet - Saanich Inlet SI072_LV_200m_DNA (SPAdes) (version 2) | ecosystem: Environmental > Aquatic >...
CTGTGTAATCATCCAAATCTTTTGCAAAAAGTCCCGCAGGCCCCATTGTTTCTTTGTGTGCATTCGCGATTGGGCTCCAGTGAGAAAGGCATGGCTTTTTGTGCATCATTGCTTCTGCAAAAACTGTTCCGAATGTTTCGCCATCTTTTCTTCCGTGAGCAAAAATATCGAGTGTGTTTATAAATTTAGAAATTGTGTAAGCGTCACTTTTGGGTTCTATAAAATGAACGTTTTTAATTTTTAACTTTTCAGCTTGTTCTTTATATTTTGAACCACCGCCCATAATTATAAAATGAAAGTTTGGATTTTGAATTTTTGAAAATGCATTGAGTGGAATTGAACTGACAATGTTATTGTCAGGCCGTTGATGAAATCCTGCAACGAGTGTATTTTCTGGAATATTAAGTTGTGTGCGAAAATTATCGGTGGTGACAGGTTCGTTTGCAGGAATTGGGATTACGGAACTTTTTTTAATATTTCCGCTTTTTGTTTTCCAACTTTTTCTTTGCCATTCAGAAAGATGAATACTCCATGCAATGTTTTGACTAAAATCAACACCTGCATCGAGTGCGATAAATTCTACAACAGGAAGTGATATTTTATGATACGGATATTCCGCAGGCCCCGCTTTTGCGGTTTGAACGATATCATATTTTGTCTCGTCGAATTTTTTCCAAAAATCTGTATCAATCCAATTATGTGTTTTTGTGGTTATATCTTTTGCGCCAACATGAAATTCAATGAGATTTACATGATTATCGTTCATGTACTGCAGGCGAACTTGATCTATCCCTGTATGTTTAAAGTCAGATCCAATGTATGGTGCTGTATCACAATAATAATAATCAATTTCAAAGGTATCTTTAGGAAGATTTGTAGCCATCATCTGTAGCCAGCGTTCTGTTCCACCGGCGGAAAGTCCACCAAACTTAATAAAAGCTATTCTTATTTTTTTATTCATTACGTTTTCCTATTATTATGAAATTTCTTATTTTGCGATATAGTTTTCTTAGTTTAGTATGTTTTTGTGCAAACCGATGTTTTTTTCTAAGCAATAGCTTTTTTATTTTTGCGGTAATAGGGAATCTTGTTTTTGTTCCAAAAATTTCTCGCATGATCCACGCGTCATTTTTTCGGCTTGGGACCATAAATGTTGGATGAACTATTTTATTTGTATCCATAACGTTTGTTGGGTGGTAACACATTTTATTATTTTCTTTTGGCGCTGGATGTGTTGCGTCCTTTCCTGTTCCAATATTAGTTATTAGATTTTTGTAAGGAGTTATGCATAATCCATTTTGTGTTAGCATGGTATAGAGCCATTGATAATCAGCAACTTTTTCATGATTTAAATATACCCAATCGACTGTTGCAAGAAAGGATTCTTGATAACCTTCCTCTGTATAGATGTTTTTTATAATGTTTTCTTTTTTAAATGTTGGATAGTTTTTCATATCAAAATCATAAAATTTTCGCGCACGTCTCCATGATGCCCATCCCCAGTAAGATGGGATTCTTGAAAAATAATATGAGTATCCGTTAGAAGGCAATGGCATGCTGTAGTTTGTACCCGTGATATGAAAAACCCTAGAGTCATTTTTATATTTTTGTAACATTTCTTGGCAAAAGAAAAAAAATGATTCGTTTGGAACGCAATCGTCTTCTAAAATAATTCCTGCTTCAACATGTTTAAAAAACCAATTGATAGCAGTATTGCTTGCTGGTCCACACCCCAGATTTTCATTTTGAAATAATGTTTTAACATCACAAGGCCAATCTATTTGTTCAATGATTTTTCGAGCCTTAGGACATAGTATTGTGTCTGATGGATTGTTTTTTCGTGGTCCGTCTGCTGCAATAAATAATTGTTTAGGTTTTACTTTTTTTATTTCATTAAATGTTGTTTGTGTAAAATTGGGACGATTAAATATTAGAAACAAAACCGGTGTGTGCAGGTGTGACATGTATTTCTTTCTACTTTTTTATTAATTTTTTTAATTGTGTTTTAATTGGTTTTGGAATACACATGCTGATGTGATTTTTAATTCTAATGCGAATTGCAGGTTTTAAAACAGGCCTTGGATTTCGGCCAACTCGTTTTATAAATTCATTGTATAATTGTGGAATATGCCAAATTTGAAGTGGTTCAAAAAATTGAATATTGTGATGATCAAATATTTTAAATATTTCATCAAGTTGCCACGTGTACGAGATGCTTGCTAAATCTTCAGGAATATTCATGTTCTCTGTCCATGCACTTGGGACTTCTTTCAGTTGAACCATTTTGTTGTCAAGTGAAATTGAGTATTTTTGATTTATAAGAAAAGCTTGGTTTGGCGTTTTGAGATGCTCTAAGCATCTATACCACGCTTGTTTAATTTCTGTTTTTATCCATGGAACAAATTGAAAATGAAGAACAGCTCCCATATCAATTGGGACAGTAGAGACATTGTTGGAAGCGTTTTCTAGAGGAGTTCTATTGATAAAAAGTTCATGTTCAAGTTTATAATTTGATTTTTTATCATCATGAAAAATAAAATCTTTATAAAGATTGCTCCATGGACTTTGGTCGTTTCTATAAAATCTAGTATGTTTCCATAATGTAATCCATGGGAAAGAGAGCTTATGCCCCGGTTTTAATTGAGATAATAATGGGGATACATTTTTTTGAAATGGAGTTGTGAAAATTTCATCGGCATCGATGCATATAAAATGTGTGCCGCCTCTTTTTCTTCCCTCTTCTAAAAGTTGCTGTCGCATATTGTATTCACTATACGAGGTACATCCATAAAATTGTTTTTTGTTATTTGGTAATACTATCCCACCAAAATCTTGAATTATTTTTTTAGAATCATCTGTTGAATCATCATCGATTGCGATAATTTCGTCTGCAATATTTGAAAGACTTTGTAATGAATATGGAAGAATCCATTCTTCATTTTTTACTGGCATCAGTGCTATTATTTTCATTATGTTTTCCATGTGAAAATTTTTTTAAAAATGTTCGAAGCAGTTGTTTGTTTTTGTTTCTAACAAATTTTTTTATTCCAGATAAAAACCATTTTTGTTTTCGGTGTTCTAAAAAGTTTTTGTATTCAGGAACAAAATTTTGAATATGGTTCCACTGGGTGTATTGACGTAGGTATGGAATGTTATACATAGTTGCTTGCGGTAAAAAATTATAATCGATTTTATCGTAAATTCCATAACGTAGTTCAATTACTGTTCGTTCAATGTCATTTAATGAGTTAGGGCGAGTACTGAGTCCCGTTCCATCATTAAGATAGTATCCAAGTAATCCAGTAACTTTTTTTGCGTTAGAATGGATTGACGCTCGTATTGCAAAATCGAAATCGAGTGCCGATTTCAGTTGTTCATCAAAACAGCCTACTTTTTCCAAAATAGATTTTCTGAACATCATAAATGGCCCATACACCATGCTTCGTGTAAATTCAGCTTCTGGTATATTGTAATGTTGCACATAGATTCCATCCGTTTTCCCAAATGTATCGACGACATTGTAATCACCATATGCAACGTCGATATTTTTATTTTGTATTAATATTTGAGCTTGTAATTCAATTGATTGTGGTGTGCGTAAGTCATCAACATTCCAGATTGTTAAAAATTTTCCTGAAGCATTTTTAATACATGTATTCCACGATGTTCCAAGTGGTACAACTCTGGGAGTTACAATGTGTTTTAAATGTCCGGGATGGAGATTTTGAAATGCTTTAACCCACTCTAATTCTTCTGTTGTTGGTTCATTGTGATTGATGATAATTTCAAGATGCTTAAAAAACGTTTGCTGTGGAAGTTGATCTAAAAAAGTTTTTAGATACTTTTCCATGTGATAACATGAGGTAATTGTGCTAACAAGTATATTCATTGTTTTGTTTTTTTACCGTTGCATAATGTTGTTCTTTAACAAATAAATCTTCAAAATTGACAAAAGGAAAAACATCTAAGTGGCTGTTTGGAGTAGCATTATATATGTTAATTTGTTGTTGATGAGCATATCTTTTTATTGCGTAATATTGCTGCCATAATGTAGTTATAAATTCCGCGTGTTTTTTTGTGAATTTTCTTTTTGGTTCATATACGTCGTGTGCGGTGTTATTTATATCGAAAAAATAAGAAGGGGGAGGATTTTTAGATTCTACGAACTTAGGAAAAAAGTAGTGATGATCTGCTCCAATCACGTAAATAGATTTAAAGCCCATGTAGATGGCGAGATCTAAAGCTGTTACTAAAATGTCAAACGCTTGAGAAATTTCTTTTGTGGCATCAATTTTATCTGTGAGCATTTTCGATGTTTTTTTTGTTGGCCCAAAATAGTGAGTATTGTATTTCGACAAAAGAGAGTGCTTTTTTATATATGAATAATCTTGGTGAATACAAAATATTGTTGTTTTGTGGGGTATGTTTTTTTCAACTTGATCGAACCAAATGTTTAATTTTTTTTCAGAAAGGTTATGTCCTACGGCGCTTGTAAGCAAATGATAACTAGGTTTTAATAAAGAATAATCTTTATGTAAATGAAAACTATTTAGACCAATACAGGTTTCGTTTGTGAGTGGCGATAAGTCTTGTTTGTTAATTGACGGGCCAGTTCCAAGAATGAAGCAGCGTTCTCCCTTATGTCTGTTTAGTAGTACAATATTTTTTTTGAAAATTGGTTTGAATTTAAAATAGTAATATGTCTTATTACAAAAATACAGAACGTTTTTATGTGTGTTTGTAATAATTTTTTTTATTATTCGTATTGAGCGTACTACGGTAAATGGAAGCTTTTGCTTTAATTTTTTTCTAATCTTTTTTGTAGAACTTATATATTTATCGATTATAAATTTATTTAAAGATTTTTTATGCATGTCAGATATTTATCTCTTTATTTTGGCCTAATTAATTTCCAATTTAATGGTGTTCCTTTTATTATATTGTAAATTGCTTTGTTGCCTAGAATATTGTCAAAATTTTTTGGAGCTAAGCCATATCCTGGTCTAATAATTCGGATGTTATTTTTTGAAAATGTTTCGCCTTTTTTAATATCTTTTACTGCGTAAATGGATCTTCTAGATATTAATGACTTTTTTTCTTTTGAAGTAGGTTTGTAATTTATAGTTCCGAGAGATTTCCATGCTCTATTTGTTTCCTCAACAAGAATTTTCATTTCATGTGGTTCTATTGAAAATGCAGAATCAACTCCGCCTTCTGCGCGAGAAAGTGTAAAGTGTTTTTCGATAACAGTTGCGCCAAGAGCAACGCTAGCAATAGCAGTTCCTATCCCAAGTGTGTGGTCAGATAAACCTACCGGGCATTTAAATAAATCTTTCATGTGAGGAATGGTGCGTAGATTTGCTTCTTCTGGTGGAGCGGGGTAACTGCTTGTGCATTTTAATAAAATTGTATCTTTGCATCCGTTTGTTCGAGCCGTTGTTACTGCTTCTTCAATTTCTGAAATTGTTGCCATTCCCGTGGACATAATAATTGGTTTTTTTGTTTGAGCGATTTTTTTTATTAATGGGATGTGCGTTATTTCGAAAGAAGCAAGTTTGTAACATGGAACATTAAGTGTTTCTAGAAAATCGACGGCCGTTTCGTCAAATGGCGTACTAAAATAAATTAACCCCAATTTTTTGCAGTAATCAAAAATTGGTTTATGCCATTCCCATGGCATATGTACTTTTTTGTAAAGATCGTAACGGGATTGTCCTTTCCATAAACTATCAGGATTGGTTATAAAAAATTCTTTTTTTTTCAAATCAAGAGTCATGGTGTCAGCAGTGTATGTTTGTAGCTTTAATGCGTGAACTCCTGCTTGTGCTGCCGCGGAAACTATTTTAAATGCCATCTCTAAAGATTGGTTGTGATTACAAGACATTTCTGCAACAATAAACGGTATTTTATTTGATCCTATGTCTGCATGGCCAATTTTTATATTTTTCATTAGCTTTTATTTTTTATGTTTTGATTCGAATTAATAATAGTAAGTATTTTTTAGTATTTCAATATCTACTTTGAAATCATGTAAATTGTTTTTACTATCTTTTTTTGTTTCTATTGTAATAATGGAATTTTTAGGTATTAATTTAAGAATATTATTAAAATTAAAATTCCCCTTTCCAATGTGTTCATGTTCATCGTAAATTCCATTATAGTTTCCATCGGTTAAATGGTACATTTGTGGGGATAATTTTATAAATTGTTTAATATACTTTAGAGGGTTAATTTTTTTTGCATTTGCCGCATATATAGCATGTCCAATATCAAGACAAAATCCAATATCTGAGTTTTTCAAAATTAATTTTATTTCTTCTGGTGAGTTGCCTATACAAATTTTTTTTCCGTTTAAACTGTAATATGGTTTGTTTTCAATTAAAATTTTATGATTAAAAGGATTAACAATTTTTTGTAATTGATAAATGGTTTCTTCAATTTTTCCATTTGTTCCTGGATGAAAGATAATGTTAGAAGCATTTAGTGCTTTGGCGAAAACGAAAGTTTCTTGTGCCAATTGAAAGTTAGTTTTTAGCATAGATCTTTTTGCAAAATTAAGGCCACAAGCAGAGTGAGGGGCGTGGATTATATATGGAATTTTTATCTTTTTCCATAGTGTTGCAAATTTTTCATACGAACCAGGGACAATAAAAAGTTCAATGTATTGGTATGTTTTAAGGTCATATAATCTTAAAGATTCTTTTATATAATTATTATTTGTTGACCAAAGTTTTAAACCGAGTTTATACATGCGTTTTTTTCAAGAAATACATACTGTTTTTATGTTGAATATTTACATCGCCTATAGTTTTTGCTGGATTTCCCACTATCTTTACATAAGGAGGAACATTTTTAAGAATTACGGATCCTATTCCTACTAGCGACCATTCGCCTATCGAAACTTTTTCCAAGATCGTTGAATTGCTTCCTATATGTACCCCTTCCTGTAGAACTATTGTGCTTCCCAAGCTAGCATTGTTTGCGATGAAACAGAAATTATTAACCGTGGTGTCATGCCCAACAAACGCATTTGCATAAATATGTGTATGATCTCCTATGAAAACATTTGGAGATATAACAACATGTGGCATTATGACAACACCTTTGCCTAACTGTGAATAGTTAGAAACTACAGCTGTTGGATGGACAAAAGTTGCAAATTTATCGTTACTGATTCCCAGTGCCGTTAGTTTTTTCTTTCTTTCAAAAGCTTTTCCAGCGCTTAAAAGGGCATAAATAAAATAACAGTCTTTTTTATTATATCGGTTTATATTATCAATTTTATCTAGAACCGGTAGACCATTAAACATTGTGTCTTTTTTTTCAAAGTCATTTAAATATCCAATAATTTCCCAGCCCCCATTTTTTTCTATGTAATCTTCGATAGCAGATGCTATAACTGTACCGTTTCCTTTTCCTCCAATTATTATCAATTTTTTTTTGTTAGTTTGAATCATTGATTTTCCTGCTTTTAATTGTCTCAAATGTTTTTAGTGTGCATTGTGCTTGTTTTAGTAGCGGTGGGGCAATAAATCTTCCTTCTGAAAAAGTGATGCTGCGGCCTTTTTTTTGAGCTTTGTTATTTAAAGAAAGTATTTGTTTTGCTTCTTTGATTTCTTGTTGTGATGGAATATAACCGTTATTAGCTATCTCTATTTGTGATGGATGAAGAACTAGCATACCAGAAAAGCCTAATTCTCTGCTTTTACAAATGTTTTTAGCGCATCCTTCTTGGTCTTTGATTTGTAGGAACGGGGTATCTATTGCAAAACATCCAGTTGCTCTGGCAGCCATAGAAATCATCATTCTTGGGACAAGTAAATTTGTAAAATTTGTAGAATGGATGGCATGAAGATCCAACAAAAAATCTTCATGTCCAAATATTAAGGCAAGGATTCGTTTAGAAGATTTTGCAATGTCAAGAACTCTAAGTACAGCTTCTGTTGTTTCTATGAGAGGTAGTATTGCAAATGTTCCAATAGGTAGATTTTTTTCTGTTTCTATCCGTGATAAAAAGTTATCAAAAAAAATGATATCGTCAGGACTTTTTATTTTTGGAAGGACGAAACCATTTGTTTGAGGCAAAGTCATAGCAACAACATCTTTTTCAAAAAACGTTGATGCCATTTCGTTTGTTCTTACAAATATTGGAAAATTTATTTTGCATAAAGAAAATTTGTTTTGTAGATTTTTTCTGGCTTCGTCTTTTTTTTCTATCGGAACAGAATCTTCAAGGTCAAATACTAGTACATCAGCAGAGGATTTTATTGCACTTTCAAAAAATCTGTCTACATGACCCGGTACAAAAAGCAAACTTCTTAAAAGAAGTTCAGGGTGTTCTTTGTTCAATTTCTTTCTTTCTCTATTTCTTATTTATAGGTGTTAAATGCCAAACAAATCCGCTAGGGGTTTCATTTCCGTCACATTTTAGTACATCAAAAATTTTTTCACCACTTAGATTATATGGTATTTGTTTTAAAATATTCTGATAGTCTTGCCAACTTAAAACTCCTTGACCAGATATTTCGTGAAAAAATAAAAATTCCGGCATAATAGTTTCATACCTAGTTTTAACTAACACGTCTGTTGGGACAAGCGTTATTTCACCGATTATTATTTCTGCCAAAGGTGCGATTTTATATATGCTTTTAAAAAAACGAATTATTACATCAGGATTTCTTTTTGAAATTTCATGAAGAAAATACCACATAGTAATTATGACGCCTTTTCCGTTGTGGTTATCAGCATCTATATTAAGAGGCAGCCAATTAGACACTTTATTGCCATCGCTTAATACTGTTGTTAAATCAATGTTATTGAAGGTCGAGGTCAGATTTTTTTGTGTTTCTTCTATGGCTTCTTGAGAAATATCAACCGCGCCTATTTTACAACTTGGAAAGTTTTCCAAAACATTTTTTAAAAAAAATCCATTACCACATGCTATATCAATGACCTTTGAAAGTTTGTTGTTTTGTTTCATCATTTCTATAGCGCTAGGGAAAAATTTTTTGCCATTTATTTGTCCGCTTCCAATGACATTTTCTAACCGATCTACAGATGGTTTTCCAGTATAATTTTTTTCAAAAATAATTTTTTCTAATAAATTTAAAAAATTACCATAAGAATGAAGCAAATTAAATGCCCCATAACGTCTAAATATTTTTTTCCCTACCTCAGTTGTTCGATATTTATTTTCATTGATTTGTTCTAATAAACCTATTGATTTAAAATATGTGAGAATAGAACAAAATGATTTTAGGTTTGTTATTTCTTTGAATTCATTTATTGAAAAATCGTCTTCGATGAGTTTTGATAAAATTCCTCTTTTACCTAAAAAGCTTATTAATGGACATGTAAAATAACCTCTTAATAATGAAATGATTTCTTCTTTGGGATTTAATACAGCCATAGTTTATTAACCTTTTTTTTACATTAGTTTTTATTTACCAAGATTTTTCGTTTTAAAGTTAAAATTATCTTGCTATTTTGATTTCTAGCTATTGTTTTTAAAAAGACTATGCCTCTTGAAGGATTTGTTTTTGATATCCTTTTTTCTATTACCTCGGATTCTACATAAATAGTATCATTAACGAAAACAGGCAAGTGATGTGTGATTTCCGTATATTCAAGATTAGCTATAGCCTTTCCGCTTGTATCTTTTACACTTAATCCGACAGCAAGGCTCAAAACCAATGTTCCTACAACCAATATTTTTTCATATTTATGTGTTTTAACGTATTCTTTATCAAGATGAACGGGGTGGTGGTTCATTGTAATTAAACAAAACAGATTATTGTCACTTTCTGTTATTGTTTTTCCTGGCCAGTGTTTGTAAACATCTCCGACGTTAAAGTCATTATAAAATCTACCAAAATTTTTTTGACTTTCAACAATCATTATTATTCCTTTATTTGATATAGTAATTTATATTTTAATTCTGCCAATTTCCAATCTTCTTCATTGTCAATATCTTGAGCTTCTGATTCAGGAATAATAAAAGGGATTATTTTTCCTGTTAAGGGGTTATTATTGTTCAAAATGTAATCAGATTTCATCCAATAGAATTGACCACAATCATGATAAGTCGGGGTTAGGTCTTGAGACCGTTTGGGAAAATTTTCTGGCCAAACCATTTTTAACATGTTGTTTTCTATTTTAAACGCTCTTTGAATTGGATTGCTAAATTTAGTAACAGGAATAATTTTATCGGCATTTAATTTTTTTAATAAAGACAGTCCAGCCTTTATTTTATGTGGTGTTACAAATGATGCAGTAGGATATATGCAGCAGACATAAGTAAATGTTTTTCCTGAATTTTTATATCTGTTTAAAACTTCTAAAAGAACATCCCTTGTTGTTGCAAAATCATCAGAAGTTTTTTTTGACCTATAAAAGGGAATAGAGGCACCGTATTTTTTTGAAATATTTGCAATTTCTTTGTCATCTGTAGAAACCATAACCTCGTCGAAGCATTTTGATTGCAATGCTGCTTCGATAGGATACTTAATAATTGGATGTTCTAAAAAAGATTTAATATTTTTTCTTGGAATTCTTTTGCTTCCTCCTCGTGCCGTGATGATTGCTAGGCATTTGTACATTATTATTTCTCAATAATTTTTTTTATTATCTTAACAATATGGTCAACATCTTTTTTCTTTAGAGATGGATAGAGAGGTAGAGAGATTGTTTTTTCGTAATATCTTTCTGCGTTTGGAAAATCACCTTCTTTGAAACCAAGTTTTTTGTATAAAGGTTGTGTGTGTACAGGAATATAATGAATCTGTAAAAAAAGTCCCGCTTTTTGTAACTTTTCAAAAAATTGTTTTTTACTAAGATTTGTTTTTTCAAAATCTATGAGCAACGGACAGAGATGAAAAGATGCGTTTGAGTATTTCTTTTCTTTTAGTAAAGAAAATCTTTTATCGTTTGCAAATGCGTTTCGGTATATTTCAACAATTTTTCTTCGTTTTTCTTTAAATGTATCTAATTTTTTTAATTGAGAAATACCGAGTGTTGCATGTATATCGCTCAAGCGGTAATTAAAACCAAGATGATGTGTTTGGTAATACCATGGACCATCGTTTTTTGTGAGCAACTTGGGATTTTTAGTTATTCCAATTGTGCGCAAGATACATAGTTTTTCATAAGTATCTTTGTTGTTTGTTGTTATTGCGCCACCTTCGCCTGTTGTTATTGTTTTTACTGGATGAAAAGAAAATATTGTCATGTCTGAATATTTACAAGAACCAACTTTATTGTTTTTGTATGTAGATCCAATGGCATGTGCGGCATCTTCGATAATTTTTAAATTATGTTTTTGTGCAATTTTATAAATTTTTTCCATATCGCACGATTGTCCTGCAAAATGAACAGGAATAATAGCTTTTGTTTTTGATGTAATCTTTTTTTCTATTTCGCGGGAGTCTATGTTTGCGGTTTCTGGTTCTATATCTGCAAATTGTATATTTCCGCCTGCATACAGAGCGCAATTTGCAGAAGCCAAAAATGTGTTGGGCGATGTAATTACTTCGTCGCCAGGTTTTAAATCAAGACACAATGCAGTAAGATGAAGTGCTGCTGTTCCATTTGCAACTGCAACCGCGTACTTTGCACCGGTGTAATTGCATAATGCTTGTTCGAATTCTTTCCCCTTTGGGCCTTGAGTAAGCCAAGGAGAGCGTAATGTTTTTACTACGTTCCAGATATCCTGTAATGAAATTGATTGTTTTGAATAGTGATAATTCTGTTTAATAGATCTCATTTTTTATAAAGTTTTTTTTCTAGTAAAAACCAAGTACTATCATCTTTTGAAAAATTATAATCTCTGTGGTAACAAAAACCATAATCAACTAATGTTAAGTCTTGAAACTTATCAAGCATTTCTCCTGCAAAATCTCTTTTAAATAATTTGTTTGAATTATTTCTGTACTGTACTTCGATTGGTATTGGATTATAATATTCTGTCATAAAAATATAGCGATTTGAAGAATTATAAATTAACTCATATACCTGAGGTAAAAAATCTGGATTGATATGAATTAAAACTCCACAAGTAAAAACAAAATCTCTTTTATAATCTATTTTAAAATCTAATATGGATTTATGATACGTTTTTAAATTGGCAATTTTTTTTAGTTCATTAACTGCCCTTGTATTTATTTCGACGGCGGATGTTTCAACATTTGGAAGAAGTTGTTTAATAGCAACAATATTTAAGCCTACGTTTGCTCCGTATTCAAGCACCGTTTTTATACCATTTGTTTTTTCGAAAATTTGGCTAAATAAGGCGATGTTTCCTGCTATGATATTGTCATCATTGTTTCTTTGAATATATTTATTACCAAATTCTCCTGCCCAAAAATCTTCTTGTTCTGTTTTAAATACTGTTTTCATCTTGTTCCTTTGTGGATTTTTTATAATCTAATTTGTTTATTTGTAATTGGATATATCTGTTGAATGTCAGGGATTAGTTTTTTTAGAGGATATTTTTTAATTAAATTTCCGTCTTTATTTTTTACAATATTTCCTTTAGAATCTGTCTTGAATATTTTCTTGTTTGTAAATTTATCGCAAATTTTTATAAATTCATCTAGAGATATTTCAAGTGGTTTAAGAATTTCTTCAATTGGTTTTCCTAAATAAGTCCAAGGGAACTTTCCATCCCGTTGATTTACTATGTCGACGGCGTCATTTCTAGAAATTCTTTTTCTTCGAATATGTAAGCAGGCCAGGTCATTTGTTCTTCCGTATCCGAATTTTAAAAACATAAAGTAGTCATGGATTCCTGTTTGATAATTGTCAAGATTTTCATAATTAGTGAGAGAGCCTTCAACTGCCGTTTGATTCGTTGTTAGGCCGTATGCTTGTGAAAATAGAGCGTTAGAATATCCATCCCATGGAATATAGTTGCCTAAAAATAATCCTGTAATGTTAGCTTTTTCTATTTCCTTTTGTGATGGATATACATATGTAATAAGTTGTTTCTTGTTTATATTATTTTTCTTAGCTAGATCATGTATGCTATGGCCTAATTTAAAAGCATAATTATCAACAAAGTTTTGGTCCATGAAAGTGCTTTCACTATCACCTTCTTCCTTCCCGTACTCATTTTGGCCGTTTTCGCCCCAAATTAGAAGCGGTATTTTAAGTTGAATAGCTGTTCTAATGGGTATTGTAAAAATTCCAGCATGCTCAGGCCAGGAAATATCACCAAGTTCTATTAATCCGATTCGATTAAGTTTTCTTCGTACTACAGGGTTTGGAGAAAACTCTATACAATCAACACCTAAATTTTTAAGGTTTTCAATGTTTTTTCTGCCAATGGAAGATAGGTGACAAGTTGTTGCAATTATACATAAAGGGTTCATTTTTAAATTAAGCATTTGAATTACTTGGTAGGTGCTGTCTTTTCCTCCGCTAACAGGTATAATACAATCCCAGTTGCTGCCATCTTTGGATCTATACTTATCAAGAATTTTTATCAATTCAGTTTTTTTGTTGTTAATGTTTATATTTTTTCTATTTTTATAGCCTAAACAAGCACCACAAATACCTTCTTTATTAAAAAATTTTTTTGGTCTAGTATTCGGCATTACGCATTTTGTACAGTATTTCATCATATTTCCCTTTATTCTGTGTGAGTGCTACATATTTTTGGCAATGATCCACATGTGCGATGAGAGTAGGTTTTCGGCCAAAAAATTTTGAAATTTGCTGCCTAAATTTTCCCATTCATCAATAAGAATGTGTTTTAAGAAAGGTTGTTGTGATACATCAAGTTCTTGACTTATTATTTTTTTTCTTACTAGCTCGGCATCTAGTTTTCCGGGAGTTAAGACTTCAACCAATATAAAACCACATTTTTTAAGTAAGATACTAATGGATTTAATGTTAAAATAGTTAAGGTGATTAGGACCTCCAATATTGTTTGACAATTTTTTTAATGTTAATAGATCAAATCCTTTTATGTTTGGTGTTGTAATAATAAGTAAACCGTTTTTTTTGATATTTTTTTTACATGCTTTTATAAAATCTTCAGGACAAAAAAGGTGTTCTATGAGTTCAAAATTGGTTATGACATCAGCTTTTTGTATGTTATGAACGTTTTCAATGTTTTTTTCTATTGTATTTAATCCTTTGTTTCTGCAAACGGTTGCATTTTTATGTGAAGGTTCTATTGCTATAACTTTTTCAAATACTCCAATTTTTTTTATTTCCTCACAAAATGATCCGTCTCCAGCCCCCACATCAAACAATACTTGGGTGCTAATTTTTTGTTCAAGACATATATTCGTGATTTTTTTTGCTCGAGGAGTAGAGATACAAAGTCTTCTGTTCTCTTGTGATGAAGGATAAATTTTTTCTGCCCAATAGTTAATAGCTTTAGAATTTTGATAATATTTTACAAGCATGTCCATAGTTGGTCTTGGATTTATGAATAATGTTTCACATTTTTTACAAGTAACTAAATTAAATCCGTTTTTATTAAAAGAATAATCAGTATCATTGTTTTGGCAGGCTGGACATGGTATTTCGACAAAATTATTTTTGTTTTCTAGTAGTTTCTTGCGATCATCGATAATTATTTTTTGATATTCTGAAGCAAGTCCATGAGGTCTTATTTGTTCTTCTTTCATTGTATAATACCTTTCCATTCATATGAAATTTAAACTTTGAATTTTTATTCATTTAATTCTGTAATCATTTTTTTCATTTGTTCTGTGCTGAGCCATTCTGAATTATTTCCACTGTGATATTCAAATCCTGGGGCTACTTTTTTGCCAGTAAAATTTGGATTTTCTTTTGATAAAATTGATGGTTTTATAACATAATGTGAATCAAATTCGTATGTGTATTGTGCATCTTCTTTTGTTATCATTACTTCATGTATTTTTTCACCCGGACGAATACCAACTTCTTGTAACTGTGTATTTTGCTTAATTGCTTTTGCAAGTTCCGTTATTTTCATTGATGGAGTTTTTTTAACAAACAATTCTCCTCCCTGCATGATGTTAAGAGCATGAAGCACCATATCAACGGCGTCTTCTAATTTCAACCAAAACCTGGTCATGCGAAGATCTGTAATTGGCAAAGTTGTGTTATTATTTTCGATAAGATTTTTGAAAAATGGAATTACCGAACCGCGACTTCCTGCAACGTTTCCATATCTTACGACAGAGAACTTGGTTGTGCTTTTCCCAGAATAAACATTTCCTGCAATAAACAGTTTGTCTGAGCACAATTTTGTTGCACCGTACAAATTTATTGGAGCACACGCTTTGTCGGTGCTTAGTGCGATTACTTTTTCTATATTTTTATCAATTGCTGCGTTGATTACATTTTGCGCACCAAAGATATTTGTTTTAACTGCTTCAAAGGGATTGTATTCGCACGATGGAACTTGTTTTAATGCTGCAGCATGAATAACAATGTCCACATCTGTGAACGCTCGATACAAACGTTCCTTGTCTCTAACATCTCCAATAAAAAAACGAAGTTTTTCTTGGTTTTTAAATTCGGGCATATTAGACATGTTGAATTGTTTAAATTCGTCGCGAGAAAAAACAATAACACGTTCAATTTTTGGATATTTTTTTAGAATAGTTTTTATAAATTGTTTTCCAAAAGATCCCGTTCCTCCGGTAACCAAAATGGATTTACCGCGTAACATCTTGAGATTCCTTCTTTTGAAAATTATTTATGTTTTGAATCATAATATTGTCAGTGTACCAGCTATACACATTTTGTATTCCATTTTTTAAATCAATTGTATGCTGCCATCCAAGTGTATGTATTTTTGAAACATCAAGTAATTTTCGTGGTGTGCCATCTGGTTTGTTTGATTCAAAAATAATATTTCCAGTAAAGCCTGTAATATTTTTTATTATGTTTGCTAAATCTTTTATTTGTATATCTTGTTCTGTGCCGATGTTAATAAAAGGTGTTATATCTTTTGCATTATTCTTTTGCATTAAAAAGATGCATGCGTGTGCTAGATCGTCAACATATAAAAATTCTCGGTACGGTTTTCCCGTTCCCCAAATTTCAACTGAATCTTTTGTAATTCCTAAATTTTTCAAAGTTGTTACAATTTCTGTTTCACTTTTAAACGTGATTTTTTTTGTCGAAATGGGATTTTGTGTAATATCTTGTTTAATACTTTCAAAATCGTTTTGTTCTAATAATTTTGCAAGATGAAACTTTCTGAGTAATGTTGGAAGCACATGTGCGTTTTCTAAATGAAAATTATCGTTGGGGCCGTACAAATTTGTTGGCATAACCGACATAAAATTTGTGCCGTATTGTTCATTATAAAATTGACACATTTTAATTGCTGAGATTTTTGCAATAGCATACGACTCATTTGTTGGTTCAAGTGGCCCTGTTAAAAGATAATCTTCTTTAAGAGGTTGAGGTGCCATTTTTGGGTAAATGCACGATGAACCTAAATTAAGAAGTTTTTTCACCCCGGATTTGTATGCAGCATTTATAACATTTGTGGCAATCATAATATTGTCGTACAAAAATTCTGCTTTGTAGGTATTGTTTGCATGAATGCCGCCAACTTTTGCAGCAGCTAAAAACACATAATCAGGTTGTTCTTTTTTAAAGAATGTTTCAACTTCTTGTTGATTGCGTAAGTCTAGTTCTTGAAATGATTTAGTTATTAGGTTTTGGTAGCCGTTTTTTTGCAGTAAACGAATAAACGCAGAACCAACAAGGCCTTGGTGTCCCGCTATGTAAATTTTGGATTTTTTTTTCATTGTATCCTGTTAATGTTCTTTGTTTTTCTTTAAACCATTACAACCATCGTTGATAACTTGGGGAGTGATTTTAGGTAATTTATTTAGGCGAACATTGATTTCTTTTTTTAGATCGAGCAAGGTGTTTTGCAGAAACGAATTAAGCGAGTTGAGTTGATCTGGATTTGTAAACAATCTCATATCCATAGGTTTATTTAGAACTGAGATTATTGATTCATCTTCTGATGGAATTGCTAAATAATCACAGGTTGGTGATCCTTCGAATGAATCTAGATTCGTTATTTTCTCAAGTAGTGTTTGATTGTGTTGTGCTTGTAGAACGCTATAGACTGTGTAGCCGAAATTATGAAGTTTTTTAATTATTGCTTGATAGGCGTAGTTTTCGTTTTGATGCCATGCTGCTTCTATTAATATGATAGGTTTGTTTCTAGAAGACAAACAAGACTCGCCTCCGTTTAAAGCTTCTAGTTCGGCTCCTTCAATATCAATTTTTAGTAAAACACGTTTTTGGAGGAGATTTTTGTTTTTTGCAAAGATATTATCCAGAGTATCAACAGGAACTACAATTTCTTTTGTTGTTTGCATTCCCGGCGATCGAGGAATTGTAATCCCACAGTCATAATAATTACAGTATAATATTGTTTTTCCCTTTTTTTCTCCGATAGCTGCTGGATGAATTTGTATTTTGTCTTTTAGATTATTTGTAGCAACAGATTTTTTGAATGAGTATAAACATTCAGGAGATGGTTCAAAGGCTATAGAGTTTATTCCTTCATGTGACATCATGAGAGAATAAAACCCTATGTTAGCTCCGATATCTATAAAATAATCTATATATGGAATAAGTCTTAATAAAATAACTGTTTCTGATGGTTCGATAAAATAATGGCCGGTTGCGATGGTTGTCCACCAATTGTTTCCAAAAGTACTAAGATTGAAACCGTAAATTGTTTGGTGTGTGTTGAGAGTGGGATTGAACGAAAAAGACAGATTTTTTGAATTATTATAAAAAACAGGACTCATTTCGGGCATCCCTTTGGTTGGATTAGGATCCCAAGGCTGGTGTTTAGGCTTTTGTTTGTTGGTAAGAAAAGAGAATGTTTTTTCTAGAAAAGTCGGTTTTTTTGTGGGGGATACAGGAAGAGGCCAATTAAGTTGAAAAAGAATATGTTTCCATACCTCTACAAAATGATTTCTCCATCCCGTTAATTCAATAAGATCGTCTATGTTTTTGTTTATTAATTTTTGAATTGTGATAAATTTTGTATCAATTTCAGAAAGAAGATTTTGCGTCTTTTCTAAAAAATTCATAAGTTACCCTTTATTTTTTCTTGAATATTACAATAAATATTATTGTTGTTGTTTTGTATGGCAAAGGAAGTTTTGAAGAGATTTGAATTTTTAATATGCATTATTGATCCTTTTTCAACTTTATAAATAATATCACATCGTTGAATAGTTGTTAATCTGTGTGCAATAACGAGCAAAGTTTTATCTTTATTATTTTCATAAATTTCGTTCATAATTTTTATTTCTGTTTCATTATCTAAAGAAGATGTTGCTTCATCTAAAACCAAAATTTCTGGATCAGAATACAAGGCTCGAGCAATTGCAACACGCTGTTTTTGTCCGCCGCTTAAACGAATTCCTTCTTCGCCAACCCTTGTATTAACGCCATCTTGCGTGTTTAAAAAATTATAAAGATTGGCTTTTTTTAGTGCAGTAATTATTTTTTGTTCATTGTGTTCTCGTCCAAATACTATGTTTTCTGCTATTGATCCGTCAAACAAATAAATGCTTTGAGGAATGTAGCCGATTTTATTGCGCCACGATTTTATGTTTTTAAGATTAAGTTTTGTTTCTCCGACCAAGATATATCCTTCTTTGGGAATATATAGGCCCATAATTATGTCTGCAAGTGTGCTTTTCCCTGCGCCACTTTCACCAATTAGAGCAACTTTTTTATTTTTAGGAATGCTAAGCGTGATATTTTTAATTACGTGATTTTTTTCGTCATAACTAAATGTTACATTTTTAAGTGTTACACAATCGTCAAATGTAATTTTCTCATTGCCAAGTTTTTCTGTTTGGTAAAAAAGAGGATTTGACGTATCAATAGAACTTTTTGCAAAAATAATTTGATTATAAAAATTCATTATTCTTGTTACCGACGGCATAAAACGATAAAACGCAAGTGCATACATAGAAAGAATAGGAATAACATATTCGGGTGTGTCGATTCGATAGACAACGTACATAACGGCACCGACCAGCAGTATAAAACCCATAGTTTCTAAAAAAAGACGTGGAGTGTTCTGAAGTGTTGTGTTGATGGTATTTGCACGAACTAATTGATAGTTTGCTTTGCTAAATCTATTCAAAAGACCTTGCTCATTAGAGAGTAGTTTTATAATTTTAAAATTTCCAAAAGATTCTCTGAAAATCTTTTGGATTTCTCTTGCCAAAATACTTACTTTTAGCCCCTCTTTTTTGAGTTTTATTGAAAATGTTTTTAATAAAAACGTTACCTTTGCAGTGAGTAAGAATGTCAAAATCAACGTCATTTTCCAGTTAATGTATACCAGTGATGTGTAAATAAGAAATACCGTAAATACTTCCGAAAACAAAAAAAGGCCAGCCGACATTATGTTTGTGGTTTGTTGTGCGTCATGGAAAATCAGTTTGTGTATGTTTGCAGAATTTTTTGAGGTGAACTGTCTAAAATTAAAACTGAAATAGTTTTGAAAAAATCGAAAAGCAATAGAATGATATCGTGTTTGAGAAAACTTACTTAAATAGTATGTGTAATAAAATGTAGCTCCGCATCTAAGTAAGTAAAAAAAGATTAATAAAAATCCAAAAACTAACAGGGCGTTTGCTGGGGTTAGGGGGCTAGAAAGATACTTATTAGCATAAATATAATATTTATTTGTGGATATAGAGCTAAAGTTAGTGATGAATGTTATAAAAAGCATAGTTACAGAAAGAAATGCAATTTCAAGAAGTGATATACAAAATGTTGCAGGAATAAGAAGTGCTAAAATTACCTTATCCCGTCGTGTAAGAAGAATTCGCAATTTCTGAAAAAGTGTCATTTGTTTTTCTCCTTTGTTGTAAAATTTTTGCAACTTTTTCTTCAAAATCCTTTTGATTTTTGGTTACAAAGATTGTTACTTCTTGTGGTCGAGTACTTACATCGCTTGCGACAACAGGAATGTTAAAAAAAAGGGCTTCCTGAATGCTTATTGCGTATCCATCACTTAATGTTGGACGTACAAAAAGATCTGCTTTTTTAAAAAGAGGCCAGAGTTCTTTTTGATTATGCAAAAAATAAATGTTTTTAGAAAGTTTATTTTTTGAAATTATTTCTTTTAAGAAATGAAAGTAGTTTTGGTTTCCAATATGTGCAAGCGCGATTATTAGTCCAATGTCAGGGAATTTTTTTTTGATATTTGTTAGCGAGTTTATGCATAAGTCTAATCCATATAAATCTTGATTATTAAGTAATACAAGTTTAAATGCATTTGCAATTATTATTGGTGAATGTGTGCGTAGAAAACGGTGTAACTCTTTTGGATATGAGTTTGAAATTTTTGATTCATCAGAGCTTTCTGGCGGTAAGAATGCGGCTTCTTTTGTAAAGTTTTTTGGCGTTTTTATATTGTTATTTTTGTATGCGTTGTAGGTTTCATGACCAATTGCGATTAGCTTTTCGCATTTTGTTAAAAGTAGCGAATAAAAGATTTTTAATCTTTTGGAAATTTTATACAGAGCTCTGCAGTTATGATCGACTAAGAAGATCTTGAATTTGAAAAAAACTTTTAAGAATGTAATAAAAAAAAGTCTTGCAAACGAGTTAAATGGTTCATGGTAGATGATTATATCAGGCTTTGTTTTTTTTATTATTTTAAAAATATGCAAAATGGCACGAAGTTTAGTTTTGTTTTTTTGTGATGTATCAATAACGGTTACATTATTATTTTGTTTTTTTAATTTTTGCATAACACGTTTTATATGAACAGCAACCCCACCAAGAGGAGGGGGGTATGGTCCAATGAATGTTATTTTTTTGTTACAAAGATCGTGTGTGTATTTGTGTGTTAGCGTTTCGTTCATAATTTGTATCTAACGATTCAACTTCTTTTAAGTCTGATTGCATCATAATGGAAACGAGTTCTTTTAAGTTGGTTTTTGTAGACCATCCTAGTTGTGCTTTTGCTTTAGACGGATTGCCAACCAAAAGTTCAACTTCGGTTGGACGAAAGTAACGTGGATCAATTTTGATAATTGTTTTTCCTGTTTCTTTATTAATTCCCGTTTCATTAATTCCGGAACCTTGCCATTTAATATTTGTTTCGATTTCTTTAAATGCTAACTCAATAAATGAGCGAACTGAATATGTTTTTCCGGTTGCAATTACAAAATCTGTTGGTTTCTTCTGTTGAAGCATTAACCACATAGCTTCAACATATTCTGGTGCATACCCCCAATCGCGTTTCGCATCAAGATTTCCTAAAAAGATTGTATCTAGCAATCCATGTTTTATGCGGGCAACAGCACGGGTAATTTTTCTGGTAACAAAAGTTTCTCCGCGGCGTGGTGATTCATGATTGAATAGAATTCCGTTACATGCAAACAAGTTATATGCTTCGCGATAGTTTACAGTTATCCAATAAGCATATAATTTTGCAGCTGCGTATGGTGAGCGAGGATAAAAAGGAGTTACTTCTGATTGTGGGATTTCTTTTACTTTTCCGTATAATTCACTTGTTGAGGCTTGATAAAATTTTGTTTTGTTTTCTAATCCTAAAATTCTAATTGCCTCTAACATTCGCAATGTTCCGAGTGCATCTGAATTCGCAGTGTATTCTGGAGTTTCAAAAGAAACATGAACGTGACTTTGTGCTGCTAAATTGTAAATTTCGTCAGGTTGAGTTTCTTGAATTATTCGGATGATGTTTGTTGAATCTGTTACATCACCATAATGCAAAATAAAGTTTCGCGAATGTTCTGGCGTGTAATCTTCGTAAATGTGGTCAATTCGAGATGTGTTAAAACTTGAGGAACGTCTCTTTATTCCGTGAACTTGATATCCTTTTTTTAAAAGAAATTCAGATAAATAAGAACCATCTTGTCCTGTTACACCAGTTATTAATGCTTTTTTCATATTCTTTGCTCTAAACGCTTAGTTGGTTTTTTTGTGGAAAAAAATGATTTGTACCATTCGATTGTTTTTTGTAACCCCTCGTCAATTTTGTATTTGGTTTTCCAATTTAATAAGGAGTGTGCTTTTTTAGAAGAAATATATCGTTCAGTTGCTTCATTGCTTGCTTTGTTTTCTATTATTGGTTTTATATTGGTTTTCATCAACACTAATATTTTTTCTACAATTTCTAGAACACTCAATGGATTACCAGTACTAAAATTAAAACATTGCCCAATAATTTTTTTATCATCCATATTTTCTGCTAATGTTAAATATGCGTTGACGGCATCTTTGATGTACATATAATCGCGGGTTAAAAGTCCATTGGATCTAATTACTGGTTGTTGTCCGGATAACACCGATGTAATTGTGCCTGGTATAATTCTATTTAAATGTTGATCCCCTTCGCCAAATAAATTTACGCATCTTGTTACGCATACTGGAAGATTGTATGTGTGGTAGTATGATTGTGAAAGAAGATCCACGCAGCTTTTTGAAACATCATAAGGATATCTGCCTTGCATTGGAGTTTCTTCTGTGTATGAAAATGATTTATGTTCTCCGTAGGCTCGATCGCTTGATGCTATAATGATTTTTTTTACCCATGGTGATAGTCGGCAATTTTCAAGAATATTCCATGTCCCTTTTATATTTGTTTCAAATGTTGAAAGTGGAGATTTGTTAGCCGTTCCCACTATTGTTTGCGCTCCTAAATGAAAAACTGTATTAACGTTGAATTCATTTATTGTTCTTTGTAAAAGGTCAAAATCAAGGAAACTTCCAAATATGACAGTACACTTTTTATCGAGCTTATCTGTGTAAAAAAGAAATTCAGAAGAAACTTTTTGAACAAGAGCAACAACATTTGCATTATTTTTAATTAATTCTTTTATCAACCAAGAGCCAAGAAATCCTGTTGCTCCAGTTATAAATACAGTTTTGCCTGCCCAATTTTTGAATCGTGTAGCCATTACAATGATTCCCTTTTTTTATTTTGAGTTGTAATGTTTTTTAACAATAAATTATTATCAGAAAATTCGTATGATTTTTTAATGACAAATTTTGTATTTTCATGGTTGAAAAATTGTTTATACCATTCAATTGTTTCTTCTAATCCTTTTGAAATTCCATATTGAGCATTCCAATTTAAAAGCCTATGTGCTTTTTGAGATGATAGATGTTGTTCTGGAATTTCGTTACTTACTTCATTTTCGATTATTGGTTGCAAGTTTGAATTCATAAGATGAGTTATTTTTTCAACGACTTTTATTACATTAAAAGGTTTATCAGTACTAAAGTTAAAACATTGTCCAACTATTTCTTTGCGGTGTATATTTTCTGCAAGAGTGAGGTAAGCATCTACAACATCTTTTACATAAATATAATCGCGAACAAATAAACCATTAGATCTTATTATTGGACGTTTATTTTCTAATATAGATTTGATTGTTCCTGGAATAATTCTATTGAAATGGAGGTCTCCACTTCCAAAAAAGTTTCCGCAACGGGTTATGCAAACAGGAAGATTGTATGTGTGATAATATGATTGCGAAATTAAATCAGTACAACTTTTTGAAACATCATAAGGATGTCTTCCTTGTAATGGAGCTTCTTCTGTATATGGTAAATTTTTATTTTCACCGTATGCTTTATCGCTTGATGCTACAACAATTCTTTTTATACCTGAAGATAATCTACACGCTTCTAATAAATTCCAAGTTCCTTCTATGTTTGACTTAAATGTTGAAAGAGGCGATCTGTTTGCCGTGCCGACAATTGCTTGTGCGCCAAGATGAAATACAGAGTCTATATTAAATTGCGCAAGTATTTTTTGAATAAGATTAAAATTGAGCAAGTCTCCGTAAACAACAGAGACTTGCTTATTAATTTTATCTGTGAAAAAAAGCGAATTTGGGGTTTGATCTCTTACAAGAGCGATAACGGAGGCGTTGTTTTTTAGTAATTCTTTTATAAGCCATGGACCAAGAAATCCAGCGGCACCTGTTACAAGAACATTTTTACTGTTCCAAATTTTATTTCTTTCATTCATTACAAACTCTTTTTTATTTCCAGACTTTCCACGGAGCATTCGTTTGCCACAATTCTTCTAATTTTTGGTGTTCGCCAACAGTATCCATACACTGCCAAAAACCTGCATGTTTGTAAATCATAAGCTGACCATCAGAAGCAACATTTTTCAGTGGTTCTTTTTCTAGTACACATGTTGGATTTGTTGTCACATATTTTAAAAAATCTTTTTCAAAAACAAAGAACCCGCCGTTAATCCAACTTTCAGAAAGTGGCTGTTTTTCCAAAAACGAAGTGACCTGATTATCTTTTAATTCAAAGTTGCCAAATTTGGCTGGGGGATTAGCTCCTGTAACAGTAGCGATTTTTTTATGTGAATTATGAAATTGCATAAGTTGTTCTATGTCTATATTTGCAACTCCGTCTCCATATGTAAGCAAGAAACGGTCGGTGTCAATGTATTTTGATGCGCGAGCAATTCTGCCTCCAGTAAAACAATTTTGCCCTGTGTCTACAAGAGTAACTTCCCATTCTTCTTGATTTGCATCATGTTCAATCAATTTTCCATTTTTTGTATTAATAGTAAAATCAATGTTATCCAGACGGGTATTTAAAAAATACTGTTTTATCATTTCTCCTTTATATCCAAGACAAATAATAAAACGATAAAAACCATAATGAGAATACATTTTCATTATGTGCCACAATACTGGTTTATCCCCAATAGTGACCATTGGTTTTGGTTTGAATTCAGTTTCTTCTCTAAACCTTGTTCCAAGACCACCGGCTAAAATAAGAACAGGATAGTTATATTTTTTCATAGAAATACCTCTTTCCCTTTTTTGTTGCGAATATTTGATTATGTCATTCTAGGAAACTTGTTTATACTTGTCCAATCAGTTTTGTAATTATAGAAAAATTCGAAAGAATAAAATGGAGAAACAAACAGTTTTAGTTGTTGGAGGAGCTGGGTATATTGGGTCACATATTTGTAAAGCTTTGTATTTTGCTGGAGAAAATCCTGTTGCTTTTGATAATTTAATTTACGGGCACAAAGATTTTGTGAAGTGGGGGAAGTTCGAAAAAGGAGATCTTTTAGATCAAGAAAAAGTATGTGATGTAATAAAAAAATATAAGCCTGGTGTGGTTTTCCATTTTGCTGCATTTGCGTATGTTGGAGAATCAGTTACAGATCCTGAAAAATATTATAAAAATAATGTTATTGGAACATTAAATTTATTAGGTGCTATGAAAAAATTTGGTGTTAATAAAATTATTTTTTCTTCTACATGTGCAACGTATGGTATTCCGAAAGAAATTCCAATTACAGAAACGCATGTTCAAAATCCAATCAATCCTTATGGTCGAAGCAAATTATTTATTGAGAGAATTTTAAAAGATTTTGATATTGCATATGGTATAAAAAGTGTTGTATTGCGTTATTTTAATGCGGCTGGGGCAGATCCTGATTGTGAAATTGGAGAAGATCATGATCCTGAAACTCATTTAATTCCGATTGCTTTGGATGTGGCATTGGGAAAACGGAAAGAACTCTGTGTTTTTGGTAAAGATTATGATACTAAAGATGGAACTTGCGTACGAGATTATATTCATGTTTCCGATTTAGCAGCAGCTCATTTATTAGCTTTAAAATATTTAGGAAAAGAAAATAAAAGTAATTATTTTAATTTGGGTAACGGCAACGGGTTTTCTGTTTTAGACGTTATCGATTCTGTGAAACGAATAACAAATAAAGCTATGCCAATAGTTTTTTCTGACAGAAGAATTGGCGATCCAGACGTTTTGGTTGGTAGTTCTATAAAAGCTAGAACAATATTACAATGGCAACCAGAATATGATTCTTTGGATCAAATTGTTGAGCATGCATGGAAATGGCATCAAAAAAGATTTGATTAGGGCGTTGTATTTTTGCTGAAAAGTCTAGTTTCGTTTCTAATTGTATTTCAAATAAAAATCTAAGTCCTTCATGGTTGTGCTTTCTTATAACAATTTTGTATTTTCTTTTATCATTGGTAAAATATTTTTAACATTTTCGACTTTGTCTCGTTGTATGATAACGAGAATTCCATCTTGTTCAACGATACATAAATTTTTAATTCCGATAAGCGCAACTATTTTACCTTCAACATGAACAAGATTATTAGATGATTCTAGACTTAGCGTTTTAGATGTTTGACCTTCGAATTTTTCTTTTAATGATAAGAAAACGTCCAAATTACCAACATCGCTCCATTCAAAATCGCATGGCATAACTACGGCGTTTTTAGTTTTTTCCATAACGGCGCAGTCAAAAGAAATTTTTGGAACGGTTTCGTAACCTGAATTTGTTGCAACATATTTTTTTACGGCATCATACATTTCAGGTGCATGTGTTTTGAATTCTTGTAAAAATACAGAAACTTTTCCTATGAACAAACCGGGATTCCAAAACATGTCGTTTTGTTTTATATATTTTTCTGCAGTTTGTTGGTTTGGCTTTTCGTGGAATTGTTTTAATGGATAGCATGTTTTGGCAGTAATGTTTTTTGCGTCTGCTTGAATATATCCGTAACTTGTTGCAGGAGTTGTTGGTATAATTCCAAGTGTTGCAATGATATTATTTTTTTTTGCGTATTTAATTGCAACGGAAAGATGTTCGCGAAAATTTTTTGCATCAGGAATAAAAGCATCAGAATGCATAAATGTAATTATACTATAGGGGTCTTTCTTTTGAATTTCAAAGCAAGCATACAAAAGCGCTGGACCCGTATTTCGGGCGCACGGCTCTTCAACAATAAAACCAATTTTGTTTCCTGCGGTTTGTTTTATAAGTTGTATTTGTTCTTGTGTTGTTACAACTCCAATATGATTTTTATTTTTTGCTAATGGTTCGATTCGTTCTATTGTTTGTTCTAGTAATGTTTTATTACCAAGAAACGGAACAAATTGTTTGGGGCGATTTTTCCTGCTTAATGGCCAGAGGCGAGTTCCGCTTCCACCACAAAGAATTGTAAAATATGTGTTCATATATTTTTAACTCGTTACAAATTTACAGTTGTTTGTATTTTTTTAGTTATAGATTTTACTTGAGTAGATTGTTTGCTTTTTATATTTCTGCCGATATCAATATAAGTTATTCCCGTTTTTTGCATTTCATTATGGTTAAAACAGTTGCGGCCATCAAAAATTGTTTTATCTTTTAACACAAGAAAATCTTGTAAGTTGTAAGATGTGAATTCTTTCCATTCGGTTAAAAGCAATAAACAATCTGATTTTTGTAATACTTCTTTTGCCGACATTGCAAAGTCTATTTTGTTTCCGAATAGTTTTTGAAAATTGTTTTGTGCAATAGGGTCATAGGCAATAATACGAACATTTTTTTTAAGTAATTTATTAATAATATCAATTGATGGCGCGCTTCTAATGTCATCAGTTTCTGTTTTAAAAGCTAGGCCCCATATTCCAACTGTTTTTTGACTCAAGTTGTTTTTATAATGATTGCATATTTTTTTTACAAACCATTCTTTTTGATTTTCGTTTGCAGCTTCAACTTCTTGTACAATTGTCATAGGACAAGAATATTTTTTACCCATATGTACTAGAGCATTTACATCTTTAGGAAAACAACTTCCTCCGTAACCAATGCCAGAATTTAAAAATTCAGTTCCAATTCGTGGATCTTTTGCCATTCCTTTTTTTACATCTTCAATATTTGCGCCAGCTGCATCAGATAGTATTGCTAGTTGATTAATAAAACTAATTCGCGTTGCTAACATAGCATTGGAAGCATATTTTGTTAGTTCTGCAGATGCGATTTTCATTGATAAAAATTGGTCTTTGTTTTTTAAAAATGGTGCGTACAGTTTATGTAAAGTATCATGTGCTTTTTGTGATTCAACTCCAACAACAACTCGATCAGGATATAAAAAATCGCTAATTGCTGTTCCTTCTCTTAAAAATTCTGGATTAGATGCGAAATCAAATTTTGTATTTTTG
>Ga0209045_1001022_pt1 | contig 27935 bp, 24 predicted proteins | sample SaaInlLV_10m_DNA_4_FD_184664 | JGI IMG/M metagenome (GOLD analysis project Ga0209045, IMG submission 184664) | Marine microbial communities from expanding oxygen minimum zones in the Saanich Inlet - Saanich Inlet SI072_LV_200m_DNA (SPAdes) (version 2) | ecosystem: Environmental > Aquatic >...
TTGAAATGGGCAATAATATAAATCGTGTCGTGGTAACTTGCTGATTTAATATCCTGAACGGACAGTTTAATTTCTTTATCAAAATCAATTGTTCGATAGCGTAAATCGAGTGTCAGATTTTGAGATGAGCTTGTCAAAACAATCAAGCTAAGACTTAAAAACAGGAATATGGATTTTATTTTCTTTTTCAAATTGAATCATTAATTACAGAGAATCGCAGAACTGCTTATTTTTTTCGTATTACAAATAATTTACTAAGATAGCCAAAGTTCTTATTTGATTCAAGTTCATAGTCAATACGGCCATTAAATGCAGGATCCGTGTGATTGGTACTGATAGCTTCCAGTATCTGACAAGATGCTTTATCGGTTATTGTTTTGATTTCTTCTTCGCCAATTACATGCATTTCCATTTGAAAGCCTGAACCTATGCCAATTAAGGCTAATCGTTCTCTGATTTTTATACTTGAGCGAACTTTTTGAACGAAAGTGAGCTTCCGTAAATCGGCAACGGGTAACTGAAAAAGAATGAGTCCATTGGGCTTACAAATTCGTGCAAACTCATTAATATAATTGACTGATGCTGGTTTAGGTATGTGCTGAAGAACGATTGTTGTGAAAATGAAGTCAAAACTATTGTCCTCAAAAATGGATAGATCATTTTGTTCATTATGAACAAAACTCAGTTTTTCAGTTGATAAATCATTTAGCTCTTTGGCTTTGGCAATCATAGTTGATGAAACATCAAGTCCAATAACCTGGTCGAAATGTGCAGACAATGCCCGACTTAATCGCCCAACACCACAACCGAAATCAAGACAACTTGCATGCTCGTTTGAGAAATATTTTTTTTGTTGGAGCATCTGGATAATTGAATCGACTTCTGTTTTTCCCATGTCAAAAAACTCATCCTGATTCCATTTTCCATCTTTTTTTGTAGGGTTTGTACAAATAGCCCACAAAGGGTCTTTTTTAGCAAAACCTTCCCAGTTCTTTTTAGTTGACAAAAAACTCATCTTCGAAATTGATTTTAGTCCGCAAAATTACCATTTTGTAAAAGGATGCTTGCTTAGGTTGGAATTATAATATTTTGGATCTCCGCTAACTTCTTTTCCTGCCCATGGGGGGAGTTCGAAAAACTCATCTTCTGCATTTAGTTCAATCTCTGCGAGAATCAATCCATCGTTTTCCTGATCAAATTCGTCAACTTCCCAGCTATGTCCTTTAAAATTTACCCGATAGCGTTTTTTTAAGATGGCTGGTTTATCACACAAATCGTTTATCATAATTCGAGCATCATCAACCGGAATTGAATATTCAAACTCAGTTCTGCTTATACCTTTAGATTTTCCTTTGATGGTTAGGAAGGCTTTTTCTTCAACTATTCTTATACGGACAGTTTTATTAGCTGATTTGCTTAAATAGGCCTGTTGGTAAATTTGGCCTACAAGATCTTTTTTCCAACTATCATTCTTGATTAAAAACTTGCGTTCTATTTCAATAGCCATTAAAAGTAATTTAGAATTTTAATGTGTGAGAAAGATGAAAAACGTTTTCACAAAGACTTATACACAACGAAAAGCCTGTTTGTGGTTTATTCATCTAAAACAAGTTAATCAAAAATAATACTTTTGCTATCAATACAAGCTGTATTATCTGAACATCCTATGAATAAACTGCTAATTGCATTATTAATTTTCCTGACTACAGATTTAACCGCTTTCAGCCAAAGTGATATTTCAAAAATTGATATTTATTGGGGTAAAGTCTCGAAATTCACTGTGAGTGCCGAGCAATTAAAGACTATCAATCAAATTTATGTACTCGATACTATTCTGAAAAGGCAGATTTCGGATATACATAAATTCAGGTTTATTGTTCAACCGATAATGAACGGACCCGTTAGAGTTGCAGAAACAAAGGGAAATATTTTAAGTCAGCAAATGCGGACATTTATAGAAGATCCAAAGCCTGGCGACCGAATCATTGTTTCTGAAATATTTGCTTATGTGACAGGAGAAGGAGTCCGCCAAATTCCAACAGCCATTGTTTTTGTAGTGGAGTAATCAATAAGTTCTTTTCTCGTTTTCTGAAGATTTATTTCTATTTAACTTAGAGGCTTGAAAAATCCTAACTAATAGCTATGGAAGAAACACGTTTTGAATTGGATGGGCATGTTGAAGACCATGAAAATGATGAGGAAATTGAAATAGAAGAAGCGAAAAGAGGTTCGGGTATTTATATTTTATTAGCATTGTTTATTATATTATTTCTGACTTCAGCAAGCTTATTCCTTTATTTTCAATGTTATATTGGTCAGGGAAAATGGGATTTTACTTTTCAGAAACAAACTCATTTAAGTGAAAAATCTGCTCAAAACCAAGAGGCCGAAATAAAGGTTTTGATGACTAAAATGGATAGTCTTGAAAATGCGCTTTCTATAGTATCCAATAAATACCAAGAAGGAACACCTTTGTTTTCTATGAATGATAGTGGTGAAACATTTGAAGTTCAAATAGGCTTTTTCAGATCATTTGATTTTAATCGATACGACTCTTTATTGGTAAATATGAATGTGGAAGAACGTAATGGTGCTTATAAACTGATGATTGGCCGCTTCAACAATTTTGATGATGCCTGTGCATTACGCAGAGATATGATAGATATGGGCATTGATGGAGCTTTTGTGGTAAAAAAACTAAATGGAGTCAGAGAATCATTTGATGAAAAGTGCCCCTAAGTTTTTTTTATTTTTTCTTCGATGGCACTGGTTGAATAACCTTTTAGAAAAGGGATAATAACAACTTTACCACCGTTATTTTTTGTAATATCAGCACCTACTATTGTATCCGAACTATAATCGCCACCTTTTACCTGAATGTCGGGCAAAATTTCTTTGATTAAATTATAAGGCGTTTCTTCATCAAACAAAACCACTGCATCAACAAAGGCAAAAGAAGCCATAATCATCATGCGTGATTGTTCATCTTGCAAGGGTCTGTTTGCTCCTTTAAGCTTTGAAGTAGATTTGTCAGAATTGATTGCGACAATAAAACGGTCACCTAAATCTGCCGCTTTTGATAAATAATCTATATGTCCAAGATGAATAATGTCAAAACAACCGTTTGTGAAGACAGTTTTAAAACCGTCTTCTTTCCATTTCTTTCTTAATAAAGATAAGGAATCCCAACTATGAATCTTGTTTTTGATTGTTTTGCTGTGGCTCATTTTTAACACTTTTTTGAATAGTCGCAAGAATAAAGAAAGCGATTACTCCAATAATAATTAGCATTAGCGTTTGGGAAGAATGAGCAATTAAGGCATAAACTGCTCCATCTTCAGGTTGAATTTCATATATTTCCAAGGCTTTCTGGGCTGCATAATGATACGTTCCAACTCCACCCTGAACGGGCATTATAAATCCTAAACTACCAATGGTCATGACAATTAATCCGGCAAGAGGGCCTAGGTCCGAAGTTGGTTGAAATGCAAAAAATATTAAGTAAGTCATCAGGAAATAGGTCGTCCAAATAAATAAAGTATGAAACACAAATTCCCATTTTCTCTCTAAATGAATAATGGTTTTAATGCCTGCCCCAAATCCACTAACAATATCTCGTATTTTAATATAAAATGGATGTTTTTTAAAATCTCGTTTTGACCTTTTGATCAATATCAATAATGTGATAAAAGCAAGGATAACAACTATTGCTACAACGATTGATGTAATACTAAAGAAGTTGCTGTATTTATCATTTAAATAGTTCAGCGATCTGTACAGATATGTTTTAACCTGATTAAATGCAATCAGAAAACTAACCGAAGTAATTGTAATCAGCATAATAAAATCAAATCCTCTTTCAACGATAACAGTTCCGATTAATTTATTAAGCGGTATTTTATCAGTCCGGTTTAAAGCCACACATCTCGACACTTCGCCCATTCTGGGGAGAGCAAGATTCGCTAAATAACCAAACATGACTGCAAGGAATGCGCGCCAGGTAGAAACTTTTTTTCCAAGTGGTTCTATTAGCAAGGCCCATCTGCGTCCACGGCTAATATGGCCTAATAAAGCAATGAATAAAGCGAGTATTACCCAGAAATAATTTGCATTTTTCAGTCCTTTGACTAAATTATCTTTATCTATGTTTCTATAAACCAACCACAACAATAAAAGTCCAATAGCAAGAACGAGGAGATATTTTAGAACATTAAATAGTTTTTTCAATTGATTGTTGATTTGCCGTTTTCGGGAAGTAGAATTTGAGGTTCAAAATCAGGGGCTTTATCAATTTCAACAAACGCATAGGAAACAATTACTACGATGTCGCCAACACTTCCTTTATGTGCTGCTGGTCCGTTCAGGCCAATAATACCACTTCCTCTTTCACCTTTAATTGTATAGGTTTCAAAGCGTTCTCCATTTCGAATGTTTAACACTTGAACCTTTTCGTTTGGAATCATACCAACTGCATCCATATAATCCTGATCAATGGTAATGCTTCCTATATAATCGAGTTCCGCCTCTGTTACCTTAACTCGGTGTATTTTAGATTTTAATACTTCAATATACATCTTTATGTTTTTACCAGAATGTTGTCGATTAGCCGGATTTTTCCTACACGTATTGCGGTAAGTATGACCAACTCGTCTGTTTTGGTAATATCATTAACAGGTTTTAAATCTTCTGCATTCCTAATTTCAAAATATTCAAATTCAACCAATTTCTCTTGCGACAGTTTTTTTTCTGCCCATTGCTGTATTTCCTGAATGGATTTATTATCCAGCAATTCCTTTGCCTCATTTAAGGTTTGATAGATGGTTGGAGCAAAAGCTCTTTCTTCTGCGGTTAATAACAGATTTCTTGAGCTCATGGCCAAGCCATCATTTTCACGAATTACAGGACAACTGACTAGTTTAATAGGCATTTCAAAATATTCAACCAGTTTTTTAATAGTCATAAACTGTTGAAAATCTTTCTGTCCAAAATACGCAATATCTGGCTGAACGATGTCAAATAACTTTTTTACGATAGTAACAACCCCATCGAAATGCCCAGATCTGAATTTAGCTTCCAACTCAAGATTCAAATAACCCAAATCGGCATCAATCGTTTGTGTTGTGTCCTTACCGTATACTTCCTTGATTTCGGGAGCAAAAATAGCATTGCATTTGGTATTCTCAAGCATATGCATATCTTTTTCTAATAAACGAGGATATTTTTCGAAATCAGATTTTTCATTAAACTGGGTAGGATTAACAAAAATACTACACACAGTTACATTTGATTCCTCACAAGATTTATTTATCAGAGAAATATGACCAGCATGTAAAGCGCCCATGGTGGGCACTAGGCCAACTACTTGCTTATTTTGTTTAACTGATTGGATATATTCAGTCAATAATAATTTATTTTTAAATAGCGGGAGCAATGCTAAATGATTAGAATTGAATGTTAAACAATGCTCAAAGCTAAGCGGATTAATGATAATTACATTAAAATTTCCTAAATTTGTAGCTTATTCATGAATCAACTGAAATAGGAGAAGACGAACAGTTATGACGAATCAAAAAATTTTGATTGTATGCCATGAAATGGCTCCATATACTGATTTAACTGAACAGGCGATATTTCTTCGTGATCTGGCGTTAAATCTTCAAAAAAGAGGTGCTGAAATTAGGGTTTTTATGCCCAAATTTGGACACATAAAAGAGCGCAAACATAGGCTGCATGAGGTAATTAGACTCTCTGGATTAAATATTACAGTAGGAAGGAATAATAATCCATTAATTATAAAAGTAGCATCATTACAAACAGCAAAAATTCAAGTCTATTTTTTGGATAATGAAGATTTCTTCCAGCGTAAAAATTTCTTCCATGACGATGGAGATAAATTTTATGAAGACAATGACGAAAGAGCAATTTTCTATAACAAAGGTGTTCTTGAGTTATTGGTAAAACTTGGTTGGATGCCGGATGTGATTCATTGTCAGGGATGGCTGAGCGGTTTGGTTCCTGCATATGCAAGAACTACATTCAGTAGTGAGCCTTCATTGAAAAAGGTGAAACTGATTTCATCTATTTACCATGATGGTCTTAAAAACAATCTTGGCGCTGATTTTGTTAAGAAATCTCATTTAAAGTTACCCGATGGTGACTTCGGTTATTTAGACGATCCTAAAGTTTCTGACTTGTACAAATGTGGAGCAAACTTCTCAGATATAGTAGTTTTTAGCTCAGATCAGGTAGATAAGGAAACTGATGATTTTGTCAGTACATTAAAAAAGCCGATACTTGACATTCGGAAAAACCAAGGTGATTCATTCTATGACAAATATTTTGAGCTTATTAGCTAAGCATGCGTTCCGCTTATCAAGTATAACTTTAGCTTCACTGCTTATTATTTTTTACTCTTGTAACAAAGATGATGTATACGATTTTGATACAAATCGTGTAGATGATCATTTTGATTTTTTTCAGTCGGATTCGGTTGTGAAAATTCGGACAAGCCGTGAAGATTCTATTCGAAGTGACGAATTTACCAGAGATTTATTAGGGGTATACAAAGATGCTTCTTTTGGTCAGGTTAAAGCATCTGTTTTTGCAGAGCTCCGACTCCCGGTTGCTGATGTAGCCTTTGGTATAAATCCTGTTTTTGATTCCATCGTTCTTTATCTAAAATACTATTCAGCTGATGGATACTTTGGATGGTTAAACGACCCTTTCAAATTCAATGTATACGAACTGAATGAAAGAATCTACAGAGATAGTGCCTATTATTCAACCTCCTCTTTCAACTATTATCCTGATATATTAGGAAGTTGGACTGGCATGGTAAAGCCCTCAGATAATGATGTGATCCGGATTGTTTTGACCAATGATTTGGCCTCTCGAATTATTAATGCTTCAGAATTCCAATTGGCAGATGATGATGATTTTCTGGATATGCTAAATGGTATCGCCATTATTCCGGAGCAAATAAGCAGCACGGGGTCAATCGTTTATTTTGATTTGGAGAATGATTCCTCTAATATGACATTATATTATCGGAATGATAAAGATACAATGACGGCCATATTTCAAATTAATGATGAATGTGCCCGGATCAATAAGTTTGAACAGGATTTAGCAGGTACGCCAATTGAGGAGCAGCTTAATAATCCAACAAAATTATATGATAAAGTATACATCAAACCATTGGCAGGATCCAAAGCAAGGATAGATTTTAGTGATCAATTAAAAAAGCTTGGTAGTGATAATTTATTAGCTATTAATAGGGCTGAATTGATTATTAAACCAGATTTATCCCTGAGCTATTTATCGAAAGCACCTCCTTCTCTGCTTTTATTACAGACTGATAAGGATAATACAAATTTTGCCATAATCGACCGCTATGAAGATTATTTTGATGGCATATACAATCCTCAAACGGAGTCATACAGCATTATTATTACCCGTTTTATTCAAAAGGAATTAGTTAATTATTATAACGATACAAATTACGAAAGTGAGTTTGATCTCAACTTGATTATACCTTCAGATAACCCAATTGTTGCAGATCCTTTGGTAATAAGAGCAAATCAGGATTTATCTTCCGCTATATTGAAACTCTCTTATACCAAGGTGAAGTAGACATAAACGACTTTTAAATTATGTGTGGAATTGTTGCTTATATAGGTGACAAAGAGGCTTGTCCAATTTTGTTGAAAGGACTACAGCGTCTGGAATACCGTGGTTACGATAGTGCTGGAGTTGCTATAATGAATAGCGATTTACATGTGTATAAAATAGCCGGCAAAGTAAAAACATTGGTTGATTTTATCAAAGATAAACCAACACATGGCAGCATAGGAATTGGTCATACACGATGGGCTACACATGGAGAGCCCAATAATGAAAACGCTCATCCACATTTATCCGAAAATAACGACATTGCTCTGATACACAATGGCATCATTGAAAATTATGATGTTTTAAAGGTGGAGCTTCAAAATCGTGGACATCATTTTAGGAGTGACACCGATACAGAAGTATTGGTTCATTTGATTGAAGATATCATGAAAAATGAGAATCTAAGCCTGGATGAATCAGTCAGATATGCATTAAATAGAGTAGAAGGAGCTTATGCTATTGTTGTTTTGTCGAAAACAGATCCTAATATGCTGGTTGCTGCCAGAAAAGGTAGTCCGCTGGTAATTGGAATTGGCGAAGGCGAGTATTTTTTAGCTTCAGATGCAACTCCAATTGTGGAGTATACACGTAACGTAATCTATATGAATGATGATAATATGGCTATCATCAAACGTGATTCGTTTTCGCTTAAAACCATCGAAAATAAAATTCAAACACCCTATATTCAAGAGCTGGAAATGAACCTGGAAACTCTTGAAAAAGGTGGATATGAGCATTTTATGCTTAAAGAAATTCATGAACAACCTAATTCTATTCGCGATACATTCCGAGGTAGGTTGAGCATTGAAAAAGGCGAAATTCGCTTAGGCGGAATCCAGGATTATATCAACAAACTGGATCATGTTAAGCGTGTTGTGATTACGGCTTGTGGAACTTCATGGCATGCTGCATTAATCGGAGAATATCTGATTGAAGAATTGGCGCGTATTCCTGTTGAAGTAGAGTATGGATCAGAGTTCAGGTATCGTAATCCAGTCATATTTGAGGATGATTTATTAATAGCAATTTCACAATCTGGTGAAACAGCCGATACATTAGCCGCTATAGAATTAGCAAAGAAGAAAATTCCTGCGGTATTTGGAATTTGTAATGTAGTGGGTTCTACTATTGCGCGGACAACCAATGCAGGTGTTTATACTCATGCAGGTCCTGAAATTGGTGTAGCTTCCACCAAAGCATTTACATCTCAATTAGTGGTGTTGACTTTACTGGCTCTGCAGTGGGCAAAGCTTAAAGGAACGATTTCCAACACACGTTATCATGAGTATATTCATGAGTTTAATACTATTCCTGATAAAGTGGCAGAAGTTATGAAGACCAATGACAGGGTGAAGGAAATAGCTGCTGTTTTTAAAGATGCTAAGAACTTTCTTTATCTTGGTCGTGGACTGAATTTTCCGGTTGCATTAGAAGGTGCATTGAAGCTTAAAGAGATATCCTACATACATGCTGAAGGTTATCCAGCTGCAGAAATGAAGCATGGTCCAATTGCCTTGATTGACGAAAACATGCCGGTTGTTGTTATTGCAACCAATAAGAATATTTACGATAAAGTGCTGTCCAATATTCAAGAAGTGAAAGCCCGTAAAGGGGTGATTATTGCGGTCGTTAACAAAGGAGATAAAGTAATTAGCGAGGTTGCTGATTATGTGATTGAGATTCCTGAAACTGATGAAATCTTTTCACCTATGATCTCAGTTGTTCCATTACAATTATTGGCCTATCATATTGCTGTGATGCGAGGTTGTCATGTAGATCAGCCCAGGAACTTGGCCAAGTCTGTGACGGTGGAATAAATTCTAATACAATTCCAAATAAACAGGACAATGATCCGACTGATGCACATCATTCCAGATATCAGCTGATTTTATTTGATCTTTTAAAGCACTTGATACCATATTATAATCAATCCGCCAGCCTTTGTTGTTATTACGAGCATTAGCCCGGTACGACCACCAAGAATATTTGGGTTTGCCCGGATTTTGAATTCTGAAACTATCTATAAATCCAAGCTCAATAAAATCCGACATCCACTCCCTTTCTTCAGGTAAAAAGCCTGAACTTTTCGCATTTCGAATGGGGTCATGAATATCGATTGCTTCGTGGCAAATATTGTAATCTCCTGAAACGATCAGTTTAGGTCGTTCCAGTAGTAGTTTTTCTATATAGTTATAAAAAAATTCAAGGAATTCCATTTTAAAAGCCTGTCTTAAATCTCCACTTGAACCTGACGGGAAGTAAGCTGAAATTTGGGAGATATCTCCCCAATCAGCTCGTAGTATTCGTCCTTCAAAATCATATTTTGCTTCACCACATCCGGCAACAACTCTGTCTGGTTTTGTTTTGGATAGCAAGCCCACTCCACTATATCCTTTTTTCTCAGCAGGAAACCAATAACAATGGTAGCCTAAATCTTCAAACAGGCTCACATCAAATTGTTCGGGTTGTGCTTTTAGCTCCTGAAAGCAAACTACATCTGGATTGCTTTCTTTCAAAAAATCAATGAGACCTTTATTAATAGCAGCACGAATGCCATTGATATTATAGGAAACAATTTTCATTTTACTGAATAAATACCTTTTGAACGATTGTTCCTTTTTTATTCAAAAGATGCACAAAATATACTCCAGCTGACGTATTAAGATTCAATTGAATTTGTCCAGAACTAAATCCATCTTCCATTATTTTGTTGTGAATAATATGTCCGCTTGCATCCAAAACGCTAACATGAATCACTTCCGGCCCATGATAATCTAATTGGAAACTTCCATTATTCGGATTTGGATAGATAATGAATTTAGCATCTGCACCTTCAAATATTGAATTGGTGATATTTATGGTTTTTGTTATGGAGTCGGTACCACAGCCATTTTCAATTACCAACTTAACGGTGTAATTTCCTCCATCAACATATTTATAGGAGGGTGCTGCATCTTCAGAAGTGTTTCCGTCTCCAAAGTCCCAATAATAATGAGCTGCATCGGTACTGAGATCTGTGAAATTAACATACAAACCCGAATCGGCATAACTGAAATCTGCAGTTGGGGCATTGTTATCTATTTGAGCTATAACTGCAATAGCAGGGCTCATACAAACATCTACTTCTTTAACTTCCCAGTCGTAGAAGAAATAATAATATATATCTCCAGCTGTACTGCTTACAATGCTTACAAGATCATCTACTGCATAGGGAAATGAAACGCCTGAGTTATTTCTATATAAAGCCGAACTTGAGGTAGCAAGTGTATAACTATTGCCTTTTGCAATGCGGAAATTTAAATTTATTCTATTTTCACCGTTACTAATATTGATGTTGGTATCATAAACAATAGTGCCTATAGAGTCGGTTAGTACAATGTTACGGACAGAATTTCCGGATGCATATACTTTGACTGATGAAAGCAGAATATCTTTTTGACAATTGAAAATCAAACCCTGTGAGCCGTTAAAATAGCCTCCTCCGCCAATTGTATTGCCATAAGGTCCACCATAAACAGCATTTCCGGGTGTTAATGATTTTACGTAATAGGTTTTTGAAGCTGATAAATTTGGTGTGATGAATTGACTTCCTGTAGCAATTGGTGTTTTGTCGTTTTGATTGGCCAACCAAATAATATGGCCATCGCCATCTGCAGTTAGTGTAACTTTTCCTGCTCCACAACGTGAAACTGTTTTGGCATCTGGTGCATCAGGAATTTCAACGTAAATGCTTTTAAAACTAAAACTATCTGATCCGTTTGAATTGCTCACAACCAGACTTACCGTATATAATCCTGTTTCATTGTAAGAATGAACTGGATTTTGATCAGTAGAAGTTTCCCCATCTCCAAAATACCACATCCAACTATTTGGGCTGTTTAATGATTTGTCTTTGAAGTTGACTTCTCCGGTACATGAATAGTTATCGGTAGGATTAAAATAGGCATATGGTGGTTCATTAGCGCTCAAACATTTCCAGGTTAATTCAAAACCAGATCTATTGTCTAAAGCATCTGTGGTGAATCTTAATGTTATAGCTGAATCGGATGAAACAACAATCCCTTGTCCGGGCAAAGCTGATCCCGAATAACTACCTATCAAGGAAGAAGAAATTGTAGGGCCATCAAAAATATCCAGCAAATCAAAGTCTTTTTCCGTTTCAAATGATATGAATTCCAGAATAATTCCATGAGAACCCGGAGGCGATATAGTTGCATAGGTATTCAAATTACTGCTGTAATTATTGTTTTCTCCCGGATCAAATAATCGACCTGTGCAGGTTGTATACACTTCGCCTGTTATATCTGCTGACAAAACGTAAACACATTCGACACTTTCATCAACAGTAATAAAGTCATCTTTGAAAATTGAATCTTGACCAAAATCATTGATGGCAACCAAAATAACGTCATAACTCCCAGTTGTAGGATATTGAATACGTGGTGAATGTTCCGTGGAAGTAGCTGGTGATCCTCCGGGGAAATACCATTTAAAGCTTCCTGAATAGACCGATGTGTTTTCAAAAGTGAGTGCGTATCCTTTGCAAATTGTGGTTTTTGGCGCATCGAATGATGCAACAGGAGGAGTGGTTGGTGAAAAATATAATTCAGACTCCCAAAGTCCACGACCATATGTTGCCACACGAAGCCTGCTTTTTGAATCATCTGACGCATCATAATAAATGTCCAGATCATTGATGATTACATTTGGTAAACCATCGTTATAAGCAATCCAATCTGTGAGTGAGCTGTCCTTATAATAAACTCCAACATCGGTTCCAACATATAGACCTCCATACGAATTGGCTTGATATACAATGCAATTAGCAGGAAGATTGGGCAAGCCGCCTGTAATATTTGTCCATGTATTTCCAAAGTCATCTGAAACAAATACTTTATTGCTTGCATTGTAACCACTAAAAGTTACATAAACAATATTTGGATAAAGAGGATGCACTTCAATCCAGGTAATTGAGTTGCTTGAAGTTGGTAATCCACTAAGCAAATCCCATGTAGTACCACTATTTGTTGTTCTATACAAGGAAGATGATTTGGCTACATAAAGCACATTGGTATCGGATTTTGATATAGCCATAGCTACCACTTTGGAGCTTCCCCAATTGGTTAGTTTAATCCAATCGTTATATCCTCTGTTTTCGTTTTTCCATACATTTCCATATCCGGCATAAAGAATTTTAGGTTCTTTTGGATTAATGATAAAAGGTGTAATCCAACCGCCATCTTCACTAATGTTTCTCTTAATTCCTGAGAAATTATTCCCTCCATTCGTAGACCTTCGGATATCACCATAATACAAAGAGCCATACATATAACTTGGGTTGGAATAATCAATCAGGCATTCCATGCCATCACCACCCAAAACATTTTCCCAATTAGGATCGTATAATTTAGAACCATTATCTTGGAGACCGACCATGACTAAATCTTTATCTGTAGCAGAAATACCCAAACGATAAATTTGTGAAATCACTAAGCTTTGGCTGATATCCGTATAATTATTTCCATTATCAAGACTTCTAAAAATGCCACCATCACTTCCAATATAAAGTGCGTAGGGGTTTAAAGGATGAAAGCGCATGTCATGAATATCTGCATGTACCCAAGGCGCTCCACCTCCACCGTACCAGTGTGCATTTAATGACCAGTTTGCTCCTTCATTTGTTGTTTTCCAGATATTAACTCCGCCAACATAAACTTCAGCCTTATTGACAGGAGAAACAACTATGCTCAGGTCGTACCAACCTTGTCCACGAAGGTCATTTCCATTTGTTGACCAACCCAATACATTAGGGCTAGTCGACATTTCAACAAAGGAATCAGCCCCATTTGTGGACCGATAAAAACCTAAAAAACCATGTCGGTTACTATAATTTGAAGAAGGTGATTCAGAAGCTAAAATGTAAACATAATTTGTATCATCAGGTGTTACCCCAATGGCTAGTCTGTTGGCTTTGCCAGTGAATCCTCCAGTGATTTCTGAAAAATTATCTCCACCATCTGTTGACCGATAGAATTTTCCGCCTGTTGAACTTGAACCTGTGTAAGCTGCTGCATAAATAACATCCGGATTTCCGGGCTTAAACACAATATCCTTAAAACCACCATTCCGTTCTAAATCCCATTGTATGCCACCATCTGTTGTTTTATATATACCAGCATTTGTTGCAACAAATAAAATATCGGGATTAGTGGGGTGCATAATTAATTTGCGGATGCTTCTGCCATAAACAATATTCCAATCAAGTCCAGTGGTATTCCATGTGCTACCACCATCTGTTGATTTTAACACGCCTAGACTATAAGTGTCATAGGCATCTCCATCACTGGATGCCAGATACATTGTATCTGGGTTTGTGGGATGAATGACCAAATCACTGATTCCAATAGCAGGTAAATTGTCTGTATTTGTATGCCAGCTAGCTCCGCCATCAGTGCTTTTCCATAAGCCACCTGAAGGTGCTCCAACCCAAATAATATTCGTGTCAGTAGGGTGAAAAACTACACAATTTATTCGTCCAATTCCTGTTCCTGATGAAATCGCTGGCCCCATGGATGTCCAGTTGCCATTGCTTCTGTTATGGTCAGGACGTATGGGAAGTGCAGGATTTAGTGCATTATATGTGGCCATTGGATCAGGAAGTATTCCGCTAGGATAAACACGTGGTTCCATAAACCACTCCCAGCGTTTATATTGCTTCCAGCCTTTCATGTCATTTTTATTTTCCTGACTATTCCAATTGTCATTGAATGCTTTTTGGATTTCGTAAAAATTTTTATCGCCAGGAATCAGTGGATTGTTATCACTTTGTGATATTGCCAATTGTGGGATAAGTAATATGAAGGTGAGTATTAATAGTACAGCCCTTAGGACTATATTGGGATATATACCCTTTATAATTTTCATGTGATTAACTTTAATAGCATTAAACGCCTTTCGTAGGACAAAGGTACGGATTTAGAGAAACGTAGAGATTTAATATGATTCTAATTTGCATGAAAAGATACTTTGGAAACGATTTGGTATCAAATTTGTTTCCCAAGGTTTCGCTTCTTAATTTTGCTTTTGAAATTTGAAGATGATCTAAGTGATGGATAAAAGATTTGAAAAAATACTAACAGAAACCAAGCGTATATTTATGACATATGGAATACGATCTGTATCCATGGATGATATATGCCGTGAATTAGGTATTTCAAAAAAAACCTTATATCTATTTGTGAGCAATAAAGCAGAGCTGGTAAAGCTTACTTTGTTGCATGAACATCGTCAAGGAGCCATTGCTTTCAAGAAAATAATGAAAGAAAATAAGAATGCCATCGATCAGCTTATGATGGTAAGTTTATTTATAAGCAAGAAGCTTTCTGAAATCAACCCTACATTCAGTCATGATTTAAAAAAATACTTTCCTTCATCAAGTCGGGAAGATTCAGAAAAACGTAATCAGAGTATTGCATTAAAAGTGAAAGAGAATATTGAATTGGGAATAAAACAAAATTTGTATCGTAAAGATCTGAATAGTGAATTGGTATCTCAATTATATGTTCAGAAGATCGAAACAATTATGAGCCCTGAAAATTTTCTTGCTTCAAATTATTCTTTCACAGAAATATTTAAAGTCATGTTTGAGAACCATATTCGTGGAATTGCTAATGAAGAAGGTATCAAGCATTTTGAAGAAAAAATAAAAACATTCAACATTAAATTATAGATTAATGATTAGTAAGAATTTAATTAAACTATTTAGCTTATTCCTAATCTTTTCAGCTTCTCAGTTACATGGACAAACAAGTCTGAGCCTGATTGAAGCACAAGAGTATGCATTAAAGAATAGTGCACAGGTAAAAAATGCTTTGCTGGATATTGAAAAGGCAAAAAAGAAAATCTGGGAAACTGCAGCAATGGGATTACCACAAATTAATGGTGCGGTCGAATATACGTATATGCCCACTATTCCAGAGATGCAATTTTCAGCTGTTACCCATGGCGAGTTACAACCAGATGGAAAAACAGTGCTTCTTAATTCAATAGATGTACCCATAAAATTAGGAGTTCCCCATTCAGTAACTTTTTCAGCAACTGCTAGTCAATTGGTTTTTTCGGGATCGTATATAGTAGGTTTACAAACTTCAAAAATGTTTAAAAAACTATCTGAGCAAAGTTTGCAGATGTCGGAAAATGACGTGAAAGAAGATGTAGCCAATACTTATTACATGGTTTTAGCAGCTGATGAAAACAATAAGTTGTTGAAATCAACTTCTGAAAATATGAAGAAAACCCTTATGGAGTTTGAGGCAATGTTCAAAGAAGGTTTGATTGAAAGCACTGATGTAGATCAACTAAAATATACCGTAACAAATATTGACAACACATCAAAAATGTTGGAAAGACAAGTTGCAATAGCCTATCGTTTGCTAAAATTTCAAATGGGTATGGATTTGAGTCAGGAAATTATACTATCAGATCAGCTGGATGATGTAATTGCTGGTATTACAATGGAAAGTATTATAAACAAGAATCTGGATATCAATTCAAATATTACCTATCAGCTACTTAATACGCAGGAATCTTTGCAAGAAGCTCTGGTAAGACTTGAGAAATCAGCTTATTTGCCAACACTTGCTGCTTTCTATCAACATCAGGAAAAGCCATTTAAAGCAGATTTTGATTTTTCATTTCCGGATATTGCAGGAGCAAGTTTGAGTATTCCCATTTTTAGTTCAGGAATGCGTAATGCAAAAGTGGCTCAGGCAAATATTGAGCTCGAGAAAAGCAGAAATACTAAAAAGATGGCTGTTCAAGGCTTAATGCTTGAAGCGCAGCAGTCACATATTATGCTACAGTCTTCTTTCGAGAAGTTTATTAATGAAAAATCCAATCAGGAATTAGCCAAGTCAATCTATAATAAAACCCTGATAAAGTACAAAGAAGGAATGTCGTCAAGCATGGATTTGACGGTGGCAAACAGTCAATATCTGTCGGCTCAAAGCAATTATTTCAATGCTTTATTGGAAGTATTGCAGGCAAAGAATAAATTAGATAATATTTTGAATAATAAATAGTGATTAAGTAGTCTGCCACAGATTTACAGATTAAACATGAAATATTCAGAACAAGATTATCCTTGACAAAAAGAATTAAACTATAAATTGTCATAGAAATTCAAATCTGTTAATCTGTGGCAATTATTAATACATAAAGAAAATAAATTACAAAAAATGAAAACTAATAATCTTAAAAATACAAGAAAAATGAAATCATTTGCTACAATTGCAATAGCAGCACTGGTATTGATGGCATCCTGTTCACAACCAGATAAAACAGCACAACTTGAAAAGTTAAAAAAGGAGCAAGCTGATATTACATTAAAAATAAAAACACTTGAAGAAGAAATTTCAAGTGAAGGAAAAGTGGTTGAACATACCAATTTGGTTCCAGTTAAAGTCGCAAACTTAGCCAAACAGGTGTTCAAACATAGTTTTGAAACACAAGGTAATGTGGAGTCAGAAAACAATATTTTAGTTCCTGCCCAGAGCCAAACTTTGGTTACGGCAATTTATGTTAAGGAAGGCGATCGCGTTTCAAAAGGACAACTTCTTGCAAAGTCGGATGGCTCCATATTGGAGAAATCAATTGCAGCATTAAAGGTAAATGTTGACTTAACTAATACAATTTATGAAAAGCAAAAAAGGCTTTATGATCAGGAAATTGGCAGTGAGATTCAATATCTTTCAGCAAAATCATCAAAAGAGGGTCTTGAAAAACAAATGGCTGCCTTGCAAGAGCAGTTGAAACTGACCAGGATTATTTCTCCAATCAATGGAACCGTTGATGAAGTAAACTTGAAAGTTGGTGAATCAGCTATGTTCGGAGGAATTCGTGTTGTACAATTGAGTGCATTGAAAGTAAAAGCCGCTATTTCTGAAAAATACATTGCCAGTGTTCATAAGGGCGATGAGGTGAAAATTAACTTTCCAGATCTCGATACAATTATTTATAAGAAAATTGAGTCTGTATCACAAGTAATCAATCCAGATAATAGAACCATTAACATTGAATTCAGTTTACCAAGCGGAATTAAAGATCTGAAACCGAATATGATTAGTGTGTTAAGCATTACTGATTATGTAAATGAAAACGCATCAGTTGTTCCTCAAAAAATTATTCAACGAAAAGGAGATGAGGAGTTTTTATTTGTTGCAGAAAAAGATGGAGACAATTGGAAAGCAGTCAGGAGAATCATCACTATAGGACAAACTCAAAATGGAAAAGCTGAAGTTTTAAGCGGACTGAAAACCAATGATAAATTGATCATTTATGGTTATCAAAATTTGTCAGATGGTCAGTTAGTGAGAGTTCAGAAAAACTAATGATTTCAAAATAAAACAAAAATTTGTAAGATGAAGCAAAGAAAATTTCCATTAACCAATTTTGCAGTCAACAACAGGACGACTATTTATTTCTTTACTGTTGTGCTCATAATTTTTGGAGTCATTTCGTATAATAATACACCCAAGGAAAGTTTTCCGGAAGTCGTATTTCCTTATTATTCTATCGTTTCAATTTATCCGGGAACTTCTCCTTCAGATATTGAAAATCTGGTAACAAGACCCATCGAAAAGCAAGTTAAAAGTGTTGACGGTGTAAAGTCTATTGAAAGTAAATCCTTACAGGATTTTTCACTGGTATTTGTTGAATTTGAAACAAATGTTAATCCGGATGATGCCTATCGGGATATTAATGAAGCCGTTGATAAATCAAAAAGTGATTTACCCACTGGTCTGATTAGTGATCCGGAAGTAAGCGCCATTAATGTATCTGAATTCCCCATACTGTATATCAATTTATCAGGCGATTTAAGCTTAAATAAACTGAAAGATTATGCCGATATACTTCAGGATGATATTGAAGGATTGGAAGAAATTACTCGTGTAGACATTGTTGGAGCACTCGAAAGAGAGTTTCAAATAAATCTTGACCTGTATAAAATGCAAGCAGCAGGTTTGTCTTTCGATCGAATTTCTCAAGCCGTGGCCTTTGAAAACATGAGTATTTCAAGTGGGCAATTACACTCAGGAGGAACTCAGCAAACACTTCGAATAATTGGTGAATTTACGAGTATTGAAGACCTTCAGAACATCATGTTGATGGATGGTATTTATCTGAAAGATATTGCTGATGTCAAAGATGGTTATGCCGATGCAGAAAGTTATTCAAGGATTAATGGCGAGAATGTTATTACGCTTAATGTTGTCAAGAAAACTGGCAAAAACCTGATTGAGGCTGTTGATAAAATAGAGATTATTCTCAAGGATTTTCAAGCGGATGCCTCCCCAAATCTAAGCGTAATTACTTCAGGTGATCAAAGTACAATGACAGAAAATAATGTGAGCAATTTATTCAACACCATTATTCTTGGATTTTTAATTGTTGTGTTGGTGCTTATGTTTTTCATGGGAATTGATAATGCTTTGTTTGTAGCAGTCGCAATTCCACTATCCATGCTGATCGCATTTATATTTGTTAATGCAGTTGGTTTTACTATGAATATGGTGGTATTGATGGCCTTTATTTTGGTGCTTGGAATTGTAGTTGATAACTCCATTGTTGTTGTGGAAAATATCTATCGTCACTACATGACTACTCCCAATTTAGCGATAGCTCCAGCAGCAAAAATGGCAACTGCAGAAGTTGCAGGACCTGTATTAGCTGGAACATTAACAACCATTGCACCTTTCTTCCCATTAATGTTTTGGCCAGGTGTGGTTGGTGAATTCATGGTTTATATACCTGTAACCATTATTATGGCTCTTACAGCATCTATGATAGTTGCATATTTTATGAATCCTGTATTTGCGGTTTCATTCATGAAATATAGAAAGGAAGGGCAAATAGTTATCAATCATAAGAAGAACATTATTGCAGCTATAGTTGTAGTGATGGTTGTTATCTTCTCCTATATAGTAAAACTCAACTTTATAGGTAATCTGTTGGCCTTTATATTCTTAATGTATTTATCAGTTCGTTATGTATTGATGGCTATGATCAGAAGATTCCAGAAGGATTTTATTCCTTTTATGATGAAATCTTATCGGGCGACTTTAGCATTTCTGATTAAAGGGAAAAGAGCATATTATGTTATTGGTTCAACAATATTCCTGTTATTCTTCACCTTTTTCTTCATGTCTGTCAGATCTCCAAAAGTGGTGTTCTTTCCCGAAGGAGATCCAGATGTTATTATGACCTATTTGGTACTGCCATCAGGAACAGATTTGGACGTCACTGACTCCTTTACACGTGTTGTCGAAGGAAGAGTATATGAAGTTTTAGGGAAAGATAATCCAGATATTGAATCGGTTATTACCAATGTGGCTGTAAATGCTGGAGAAAGTGTTTTTGAACGAAGCACACAATCTAAATTAGCCAAACTGACCATTACATTTAAAGAATATAAATACCGTATTGGAAAATCATCAACATCTTATATTGAAGAATTAAGAGATAATTTGAAGGATATTGCCGGAGTTGATATTACAGTAGCCAAGCAAGCAATGGGTCCTCCAACTGGCAAACCAATAAATCTTGAAGTAAGTGGTGAGAAGTATGAAGAAATCGTACCAATTGTTGATCGATTAATTCATCATATTGACTCTTTGAATATATCTGGTATCGAAAAGCTTAAGACTGATTTAGACGCCAACAATCCGGAGATTATAATTAATGTAGATCGTACAAAAGCAAATAAATTAGGTTTAAATACTGCCTATATTGGGATGGTATTGCGAAATGCACTATTTGGTCAAGATGTTTCTACATACAGAGAAGGTGAGGATGAATATACTATTAGTATGCGCCTTAAAGAAAAGTATAGAGACGACCTTGACGCTTTAATGAGTATGACAATTATGGTGCCTGGGGGGCAAAATGGTGCCATGCGTGAAATACCTATATCAGCAGTTGCATCTGTCGAAAGAAGTACATCTTTTGGAGGCATTGTGCGCAAAGATCATAAACGTGTTGTAACTGTATATTCAAATGTTCTTGAAGGATACAATGCCAATGAAATTGTACAACGTATTGATGCCTCTTTAGTTGATTTTGATTTACCCAAAGGTTATACGACTACTTTTACAGGAGAGCAGCAAGACCAGAACGAGAATGCAGGATTTTTGATGGGCGCATTTTTGATAGCCATTGTTTTGATTTTTGTCATTCTTGTTATCCAGTTTAATTCTATCTCAAAACCAATTATCATTCTAACTCAAATTATATTTAGTTTGATTGGTGTTCTTCTTGGGCTGTCAGTATTTGGATTAGATATCTCAATAATTATGTCGGGATTGGGAATAATAGCGGTTGCTGGTATTGTTGTTAAGAATGGAATTATACTAATTGATTATGCTGAGATTCAAATAGCAAAAGGCGGAGATAGGCGTGAGGCTGTTATTGAAGCCAGTGCAACTCGTTTAACACCTGTCATTTTGACCGCTGCTTCCACTATTTTAGGTTTGCTTCCTTTGGCCATTGGTGTTAACATCGATTTTACCTCATTCTTTACTACACTTGATCCAGACATCTATTTTGGTGGGCCAACTGCGGCTTTTTGGAAACCATTGGCATGGTCCATTATTTTTGGATTATCTTTTGCAACTTTCTTAACGCTTGTTGTAGTGCCATCCATGTTAGCGTTGGCAAAAAAGAAAAAAGAGGAGATTGAACCAATACAAGTAGAAAGTTAGAATCATTGATAGATCAAGATAAAAGAAAGTTAAGAGATGGGTTTTTATTATCCATCTCTTTTCTTTTAATATTATGGATCATTAAACTGATAGAAATTACATTCAATATCAGTTTTTCAAGTCAGGGTCTCGTACCAAGAGACCTCTCGTCTTGGCCTGGACTGTTTTTTACACCTCTCTTGCATGCCGACCTGCTTCATTTGTTCAACAATTCAGTTCCCTTGTTTGTGGCTATAATTGGGATCATGTATTTTTACCGAAAATCAGCTCTTTTTATCATGGCTTCAAGTTGGCTGGTTACAAATGTTTTGGTTTGGATTTTCGCTAAAGGTGGATATCATATTGGAGCCAGTGGGTTGGTTTATGCTTATATCTCCTTTTTGTTTTTTGGTGGAGCATTTTCAAACAATCGCAATTTATTAGGCCTGTCTCTGGTGTTGATATTTGCTTATGGAACCATGATCTGGGGCATATTTCCAGTTGAGAATAATGTTTCCTGGGAATCTCATTTAATAGGTGGTGTTGTTGGAATGGCCTATGCTTTAATCTATCGGAAGAAAAGTATTCCTCCTAAGAAATTTGATTGGGAAGATGAAGATGATATTGAGGATATGACTGATGAGGACATCAATAAACTGATTGAAGAAAAGAGGGCGATCCGGTATCAATTTATTCCAAAAGAAAAGTCGTAGGCCGACTTTAAGTCGCACTATGACTAATACCCTATTCACCATTTCCAGTTTAACTCTTTGTTAATGCTTAGTTTCATCTTTTCAAATTGCTTCATTAAAATCTTAGGTTCAGTAATCTTTGATTTTGGAATAATTAAGGACATTCCGCTTGAAATTTTAATGAAATAGTGATACATGGTTTCATTCACTATTTCAACTTCTGAAATGTTTATTTTGCTCTCTCCAGTTTTGTCCTTTGTATGAATTCCTGCATCAGTAAACTCAAGGGTCGTTTCAATTCCAAATCGATTTGAATAGTGCTCTTTGATGTTTTTTAAATAATGCTTTTTGTATCTCCATTTGAAATATTTTGGAAAGAAAAAGCCGACCAAAAAACTACAAAATAGAAAGTAGTATGTAAGAAATTGGCTATTATCCAGATGGAAATAAAAAGTAAAAAAAATTGATCCAAGAGTTAATAATATCCATGATCTTATTTTCTTTCGTTTTATTCGTACCGACTTTGAAGCTGTATAAAGTTGAAAAAGTAAAAAATCATTCTTTTCCAGGTAGTAGTCAATTTTCATCTGTTTATAATTTGATTTTTAATGGTCAGATGGAACTCGCATTATAATCATTCCCATGTGCCTGCACACCGAAGTGTTTCGGCACACAGGTGTGTGAGAAGTTTTTTACTCATGCTTGTTTCATCTCAGCAGTTTCAAATTAAAAATTTATCAAATCCTTTCCTAAATCTTTTCTGAAATACATTTTATCAAAACTGATTTTATCCACTTTTGCATAGGATTGATCAAGAGCTTCCTGCAGATTTGCTGCTAAGGAGTTAATGGCTAAAACACGCCCTCCATTGGTCATAATTTTGTCATTTTCTTGCTTGGCTCCAGCGTAAAAAATAGAATTTGCTTCAAGCTTTTCAAGTCCTTTTATTTCCTTGTTCTTTTCATAGCTATTAGGATATCCTCCTGAAACAAGCATTACAGTAGCAGAATATGCCGATTTGATTTTAATTTTTTGGTCTGTTAATTCTCCTTTTGCTGCGGCAATTAAATAGGGAACAAAGTCTTCATCAATGCGGGGCAATATGGCTTCAGTTTCTGGATCACCCAAGCGAACATTGTATTCAATTACATAAGGATCTCCTTTCACATTCATCAGTCCAATAAAAACAAATCCCCTGTATTCAATTCCTTCTTTCTGAAATCCTTTAATGGTAGGTTCAATAATTCTGTCAATAACTTTTTGCATGAATTTTTGATCCGCAAAAGGAACTGGAGAAATGGATCCCATTCCACCTGTATTTGGTCCTGTATTGCCTTCTCCAATTTGTTTGTAATCTTTTGCTTCTGGTAGTGAAACATAGTTTTTTCCATCCGTTAATACAAAAACGGAAAGCTCAATGCCATCCAGAAATTCTTCAATAACTACCTTGGAACCTGCTTCTCCAAATTTATTATTTAAAAAAAGATCGTCAATAGCCTGTTCTGCATCTTTTCTTTCAAAAGCTACCGTAACTCCTTTTCCTGCTGCCAAACCATCTGCTTTAATAACAATGGGAATGGATTGATTGCCCAGATATGCTTTTGTTTCCTCGTATTGATCAGCTGTAAATGAGGCATAAGCAGCTGTTGGAATTGCATTTCTATCCATGAACTTTTTAGCATATTCCTTACTGCCCTCGAGTTGAGCACCTTGTGCTGATGGAGCAATAATTAAGACGTCCTTAAGATTAGGAGTCGATTTGAAATAATCATAGATTCCCTCTACAATTGGATCTTCAGGACCAACAATGACCAAGTCAATATGGTGTGTTAATACCGCGTTTTCAATAGCTTTAAAGTCGTTTACTTTGATGTTGAGGTTAACACCTTCAAGTTGAGTTCCTGCATTGCCGGGTGCAATAAAAAGTTTATCACATAATTCACTTTTGGCAATAAGCCAGCTCATGGCATGTTCCCTTCCTCCACTTCCTAATACAAGTATATTCATTTGATTTTTGAAATTAAGCTATTAAAAGATTAATTGTAGCTGCTTAGGCAAATCAAATTTAAAATAAATAGCTAAATTAGCTTGGTTCAATTGAAATCAAATGGAGGAAAAAGCTATAATTAGCAGTTCATTGTATCAGGATCCACTTCGGATTTATTTTGTCATGATCGAAGATTTGGAAAAAGCAAAGGAATCCATTTATTTGGAAACCTATCGATTTGAAAACGATCCGATTGGTATAAAGTTCAGAAATATCTTAACCAAAAAGGCCAGGGAAGGGGTAAAGGTAGTGTTGCTTTTGGATGCTTGGGGAACTTCGGTTTCATCCAAATTTTTCAAGGACCTGATTGATGCAGGCGGACAAGTGAAATTTTTCAAGAAACTTCGATTGACCATTAATTTGCTATCAGCAAACCACGAAAGAGATCATCGGAAGTTGTTGCTAATTGATAGGAATATCAGCTATTTAAGCTCTATTAATATTTCAAATTACAATTTGAATTGGCGCGAATGTTCCCTGCGATTGACAGGAAGTATTACGGATGCTTTTATAAATATTTTCAGGCAAAATTATCAGTTAAAAAACACCTACAAGTTTGATAAAAAACGGCATACACGACTAGTAAAACACAATGGTTTTGAAATTGTTAGGGATGTGCCTTCGGTTCGTATTCAGCGCATACGAAAAAAGATTTTAAATCATATTGTAAAGGCCAAAACACAAATCATCATTGAATCTCCTTATTTTCTTCCAACATGGCTGATGATGGACAGACTAATTTCTGCGGCTAAAAGAGGAGTTGATGTAAAGATTATTATGCCTCAACGATCGGATGTAACAGTCGTGAATGTTTTAAGACAGCATTATCTTGGACGATTGCACGAAGGAGGGGTGCAAATTATGTATTACAAACCCACCAACTTACATGCAAAACTGATGTTATGCGATGATCGGTTTTATGTGGGATCTGCCAATTTTGACTACCGCAGTTTTCGTTATATGTTCGAAATTGGTTTGTTTGGAGACGACAAACAAGTGCACGATCAGGTAAAGGATCATTGCATGCAAACACTTGAAGATTGTATTCCATTTGACTATACAGAATGGAAAAAGCGAGGATTCACGAAAAAGCTAATAGAGGTATTACTACTTCCATTTAAGCATTTTTTGTAAGTTAGATTCTTGCTTTTATCAAAAAACTATAGACCGAATGCAATTCGGTCCTACAAGTTATGTAGGTCCGATTTGAAATAGGACAGGATTAATTTAGTTCTATATATAGTATAAAGAAATCTATTTACTCCACCCATTCCGTAACAAAAAGGTTTGTTTCGTGAGTTCCCTGATTGTTTCTGTTGGATGAAAATACTAACTTTTTTCCATCATTTGAAAACACTGGAAAAGCATCAAAAACGGTATCAAAAGTAATTTGTTTTAGTCCCGAGCCATCAATATTAATCATAAACAAATTGAACTTAAATCCTTTTTCACTATGATGATTGGTTGAAAAGATAATTTTTTCGCCTGACGGATGAAAATAGGGAGCCCAATTGGCTTTTCCTAAATGGGTTACTTGCTGTAATTCGCTTCCATCAACATTGCAGACGTAAATTTCCATATTTGTTGGCATCACCAGCCCTTGCTCCAATAATTCTTTATATTCTGTAATCTCTTCTTCAGTTTGTGGTCTGGATGAACGGAAAACCAATTTTGATCCGTCTGGTGAAAAGAAAGCACCTCCATCATAACCCAATTCATGAGTGATTTGCTTTAGGTCAGAACCATCAATATTCATTGTATAAAGTTCCAGATCGCCACTACGTGTTGAGGTGAAAACAATTTTATCTCCTTTTGGTGATACGGTTGCTTCTGCATCATAGCCGGGTTCATTTGTAAGTTTTTGAACAATGTTACCATGCAAGTCGGCTACATAAATATCAAAACTTTTATAAATAGGCCATACATAACGACCGTCTTCGCGAGCTTCAGGTTTATGCGGACATGAAGCATCTTGTTCATGCGTTGAAGCATACAGTATGGTGGAATCACCAGGTAAAAAATAGGAACAGGTTGTTCTTCCCTGACCAGTACTAACTAAATCAGGCATTTTATTTTCCATATCAGAACTGGCTAATTCGGTTATGTAAATTTGATCACAATCGGTATCCCAGGCAGGGTTTGTTGCTTGAAATATTAATTTTGTATCATCAAAACTCCAATAAGCTTCGGCATTATCTCCACCAAAAGTGAGTTGCTGCATCGACTTAAAATTAGATTCATCTGAATAGATGAGTGTTTCAATTGTGTCTGCAACTGCTTCTGTTTCCATTTCGGATTGGCTATTGGAAGAATTGCAAGCCATAAACAATGCTATCCCAATTAAGGGGAGTAATATTTTCATTTTAAGCATATTTTTAAATTATTAATTGTTATTTCGGTAATTTTCTTTTGTGAAAAAATGGTTTATTCAAAAGGTAAAAAAGAACCATAATAAGCTTTTCATGACGTTTATATAATTTCCCAAATGAAAAATTTATGTAGGTTTGCCTTTTTTTACAAGAATAGCACCATTTTTGTAAAAGCGCTAAATTAGTTTAATTCTAAATAACCACAAAGTGGGAAGAATATTAGCCATAGATTTTGGAATGAAGAGAGTTGGTCTGGCTGTAACCGATCCTTTGCAGATAATTGCAAACGGTTTAACAACAGTTGAAAACAAGCTTGCTCTTGACTTTATTTCGAACTATTGCCAAAAAGAAAATGTTGAATTGATTGTTATTGGTTATCCATTGAACTTTGATGGAAGCAAAACTGATTCAACCGAGGGAGTTGAGAATTTTATTAAAAAATTGAACAAAAAACTTCCTGCCATTAAGGTGGAGTTAGAAGATGAGCGATTGACCTCGAAAATGGCCAAACAAGCTATGATTGATGGTGGAATGAAAAAAATGAAAAGAAGGGATAAAGCGATGGTAGATAAAATCAGTGCTACCCTAATTTTGCAGTCATATTTAGAAAGCAGATAAGATGATATTACGAGTAATTGGATACGGAGACCCCCTACTGAGAAAACAAAGTGAAGATATTGAAAAAGATTATCCGAATTTGGATAAGCTTATTGCTGATATGTTTGAAACCATGTACGAATCTCATGGAGTGGGTTTGGCAGCGCCACAAATTGGATTAAACATTAATATGTTTGTAATTGATACAACTCCAATTGAAGATAATAAAGATGGAATTAAACGTGCTTTTATCAATCCAATTATTCTGAAAGAAGATGGAGAGCCTTGGGCTTTTGAGGAAGGATGCTTGAGTTTGCCCAAAATACGGGAAGATGTGATTCGGGATGAACGAATAGTGCTTAGTTATTTTGATGAGAACTTTGTGGAACATGAAGAGGTATTTGACGACATTAATGCACGCGTTATTCAGCATGAGTACGATCATTTGGAAGGCATATTGTTTATTGATCATTTATCAGGAGTAAAAAAAAGACTACTCAAAAAACGTTTGAATGAAATAGTAAATGGAAGTGTTGAAGCAGATTACCCCATGAAGTATTATAAACAAATAGTAAAAAAATAGTTTAGTTTTCCCGTATTTATATAATGCAATACTATATTTGCACACGCTAATAAATGGTGATTGTAGCTCAGTTGGTTAGAGCACCGGATTGTGGTTCCGGGGGTCGCGGGTTCAAATCCCGTCTTTCACCCATCGCTGTAAGTGTCAGATAATCAATTAGTTGAGATCCTTTTGTCTGACGCTTTTTGTATGTGAGTCAGCTTATTTGTAGTTTTATGAATACGCTGCGTTTTACCCAAA
>Ga0209045_1001023_pt1 | contig 27906 bp, 19 predicted proteins | sample SaaInlLV_10m_DNA_4_FD_184664 | JGI IMG/M metagenome (GOLD analysis project Ga0209045, IMG submission 184664) | Marine microbial communities from expanding oxygen minimum zones in the Saanich Inlet - Saanich Inlet SI072_LV_200m_DNA (SPAdes) (version 2) | ecosystem: Environmental > Aquatic >...
GAACGCCGGCCTGGACGCAGCTTTCCGAGGAAAAAAACACCAACGAAGCACCGTCACGTCATGAACCGCAAAAGGATCTGAGGCCGTCGCGCCGCCCGGACGCTTAGGTTGACGGCATTGCCCCCTCCCCACGGCCGCATCCCGGCGTGCCCTTTGGCAACCGTCTGACTGGCACAAGCGCCGAAGCAGGCAAGATTAGGTCCATGCTGAGTCAGGTAGAAACAGACAACCGAGGAGAGCAAAGCGATGGCAGCGATTCGCGTGGGTTTCATCGGGACCGGGAAGAAGAAAGAGCGCCCGGATCTCAACGGCTTTTTCATGGCATACAGACATGCCCCGGCCTATCAAGCCCTGCCGCAGTGCCAACTCGTTGCCTGTGCTGACATAGAGAAAGACCACGCGACGGCTTTCGCCAACGCGTTCGATGTCCCGGCAGCCTATACCAATTACCACGATATGCTGGCCTCTGAGAAGCTCGACATCGTCAGCATCTGCACATGGCCACACTTGCATGAAGAAATGGTCTTGGCGTGCCTTGAAGCCGGACTCCCCGCCGTCCATTCCGAGAAGCCGATGGCACTCACATTCGGACAATGTCGGACGATGCTGGACGCCGCTCGAAACAGCCCTACGCAACTGACCTTCAACCACCAGCGTCGCTTCGGGGCGCCCTTCCGCAAGACACGTGAGCTCATTGGGGACGGACAGATCGGCCGAATCGTGCGCATGGATGCCCTCTGCGGCGACCTCTATGACGGGGGATGCCATTGGGTAGATCTTCTCAACTACTTCAACGGAGAAGCCCGGGCAACGTGGACGTTAGGGCAAATCGACGGCAGAGAGATCCGTTACGCGTTCGGAGCCCCCTCGGAATACCAGGGCCTCTTCCAGTGGGGATATGACAACGGTGTACTTGCCGTGATGCTCACCGGACCGGACGTCCGGGAGTGGGGCCCTCCTTTCCGCATTACGGGAAGCGAGGGTATCATTGAGATAGGATGGGACGCGGCGTCAGGGCCGATGCTGCAGGTGCTCAGGTTCACAGATGGACAGTGGCGAGATATCGATTGCGCGGGAGAGTCCCTACACGGTCCCGGCTTCCACGAGCGAGCAATCGCAGATGTTCTCAACTGTCTCGCCTCAGGGCAGACACCTGAGCTCTGCGCGGAAAACCAGATGAAGTCGATGGAAATCGTCTTCGGCTGTTACGAATCATGTCGGCGACGCGGGCGGGTGGACCTCCCGATGGATATCGAGGACTCTCCGCTGCTCGACATGATAGAGACCGGCGCTCTCGGGAGCAGTCGGTGACCCGATCCTCACCTCACCGGAGCAGAGAAGAGAACATCGAGATACGACTCGTCCCGCAACCCTCTGAGGAAGCACTGTCACCATGAAGACGTTCCAAATCTACTGGGGCGAAAGCCACGACAACACATACCAGTTCCCCAACCATCGCGCGGGACACAGTCCCACCCACATCAGCACGGCTTTGGAGCGAGCAGCATCTCATCTCGACTTCTATGCAGCAGCCTACTACACCGCCCAGGCTGACGCATTTGAGGAAGGAGGCCACTTAGCTGAGAGTAGTGGCAAGCACCAACTGATTTTCGAGGGTTGGAAGTCAGACGAACGGCTCGACGCAGAGTGGTGCGAAGTCCAGGAAGCGACACGCCAGGCGAATGATCCGGGTCGTTTCGTTACCTTCCCCGGCTACGAATGGCAAGGTGATGGCTCCTCCGGCGACCACAATGTGTTCGCCCTCCAGGAAGGCCTGCCCATCTTCCGAGTGCAGCGCGTTGCGGATCTTTACAGTGCCCTCCGGGAGCACGAGGCCATCGCCATTCCCCATCACGTCGCCTACTGCCCCGGAGTCAGAGGCAGAGACTGGTCTGTCTACGACGAAGCCCTGTCCCCCTTCTGCGAGATCTATTCCATCCATGGTTGCTCCGAAATCGATGATGAGTGGGTTGGGATGCGGAGCAACTCGCACATGGGGCCAAGCTCTTATCCGGGAACGTGGCAAGCAGCACTGGACCAAGGCCACCGTCTTGGCTGTGTCTGCAGCACCGACAACTGGGGTGAAATGCCGGGCCACTTCGGCAACGGTCGCATGGCGGTTCTCGCGGAGGAACTCACGCGAGAGTCGCTCTGGAACGCTTTCCGCCAACGCCGTGTGTATGGCGTAACCGGAGACAGAATCGAGCTCGATTTCCGAGTGAACGGCGCACCAATGGGTAGCCACATATCAGCCCGAAGACCGCGCCAGATCGAGGTCAGTGTAAGCGGCTCCACTGAGCTGGACCGGATCGAGCTTCTCCGCAACGGACGCGTCATCGCCACGCACTGTCACCAGGGAACATGGGAACTCCCTTCCGCCGGAAAGAGAACACGCTTCAAGGTGCGCATTGAGGCGGGGTGGGGCCCACGTCCCAACGAAATGGACATCCCAAACCGTCAGTGGCAGGGGCAACTCGCCGTGGAGGGTGGTCGCCTGATCGGTTCTGAGCCCTGCTGGATTTCCCCCGGACAGGGCACCCCGCTGTTGCAGGGCGACAAGGCGACCTTCTCCCTCAACTCGTCCATCAAGGACGTCCAGCAACCCAGTCAGAACGCCGATGTCTTCGAGTTCGAAGCTGAATCGGCCTCCCCCATGCGCATCATCATGGACGGCCTCGAGGAAAACGGGACGGTCGCGGAGTTCGCCCACGGAAGCCGGGAAATGTGGTTCAGGGAGGACTGCGTGGAGATGCTGCAGGAACTGGCAGGACTGCAGCCTGATTCGCCGGAACGCCAGGACATCTACCACCACATCGCCCACAAAGCGAAGATCCACCGTCCCGTGCCACTGGCTGCCTACACGGCCGAATGTCAGTGGGAAGACGATGCCCAAGTACAGGGAGAGGCCCACTACCGAATCCGCGTGGAGCAGCGCAATGGTCACCGCGCCTGGTCAAGCCCTATCTGGGTCACCTTGGAAGACTGAGCAGGTAAGGCGGGCACCGCGCCGTCATCACTCACCGCCGGCCAGAATGCTCACGTCGGGCCCGACATGGACAATCGCACTTTCGGAAATGCGCGGGTCCAGGATTGGGATGACTTCGAGCGGATAGTTGGCATCCACCACCGCCTCGAACTCGCCGTTCGGCTTCAGTTCCCACTCGACCAGAATGTGCCCGTACGGGGTCGGAATCTGCGCTTTCACCCACTGGGCAACGCCGGGCAGAGGATTGAAAAACGCTGTAGTAAAGCCAGGCTTGGCAGGGCGGATCCCCGCCAACTCCGTACACAGGAATCCGTTTGGCGAGACGCCGTACCCATGGCACAGGCTGTAGGTCTGAATCTCATCCTGGTTCCCTTCCGGATCGAACAACTCCCACCATGTCTTTGCCCCGCGGTTGACCATCTCCCCCCAGTACCAGCGCATTAACTTCATGCCCCATTCGCGACGGGCCAGAGCAAAGGCTGATTCAAGAATGAAATACTTGAAGTAGGGGTTGTTCGTTTCACCAGCCGCAAAGAACTCGAACGGCTCTTCAGGCGTGAAAAGCTTGCCAAAAATGTTGTTGTACTGATCGGGGGGGGCCACACCACCGTAAATGGCCAGAACATTCGTCTGGAATGAGTAGAACTCGGACATCTCCCCATCGGACCAGCTGTCAGCAAAGAGCCCGCGCGCGTCGTCCCAGGTAAGCTCCCGAAGCTCGTGGGCAATCTGACCGGCGCGTCCACGCAGTTGCTTCGCGGCGCGCGTTTGACCGATCTCTTCGTAGAGATTCGCCCCACTCAGAAGAGAGCGGCAATAGATGGCATTCAAGCCCGTCACGCAGCCGCGTCTATCGATAGGTCCGTGGTCAAGAAAACAGTAGGCCCCGCAGCGAGTGTCCAAGTCATGCAACAGCCCGGTTCCCTCCTCACCCAACTGCTCATAGTAGAGGAAAAGGGCTTCGACAGCAGGCAGCACCTCGCCGAGAAAGTCGGTGTCTCCCGTATAGAGGAAGTGCCGCTGAACCCACACGGGCCACAGGAGTGAGTAATCGGGCATATTGAGGTATACATCGCTGGGACAGAGGGCCGGCATCTCACCCGTCTCAAACTGAACCTGGGCAAACTCTTTGATGCTCCGAGCCGCCAGCTGGTAGCTGCCGAAGACATGGTAACCGGCCCAGGTCTGTATCATCGCGTCAGCCGTGTACTTGGCCGGATCCTTCGTGGGGGAGGCGATGTAGGTACCTTGCGTCGTCGAACGCAACGTCTCGCGCCCAACCTCCCAAATTCGGTTCAGGAGTGAATCTGAGCACTCGAACGAGCCCACGTTGTCAAAGTCATACTCCTGTGTACATACAACGCAGCTCTGGAGCCGCACGACCGAAGTGGCCTTTCGCACCACGACCATCATGTATCGCATGCCACGGGGGTGGCAAGGCATCCACTGGTAGGCCCGAGGCCCGAGCACAATCGTGTCGGTGTGCCGCTGCCCATCAAAAAACGGGAGGAGTTGCCCTTCGAACACCTGCCCTCCGCAGACGATATCGATCACATCCTCGTCCTCGCCAGTCACCACCAGTTCGGGACACCCTCGTACAGTCGTCCCCATGTCAAGGACAGCAAACTCTCCTGCCCGGAGTTCCAGCACTTCCGGCACGCCTGTGGGGGTCTCCGTCCCATCGAACAGGCAGCTCATCAGGAACGCGCTCTCGTCACAGGGCTCCCGCGTGCTGGGCACAAAGATCGTCCTCGCCAGAGCATTGAGGCTAAAGCTCCCGGTCACATGCGCCAGAGGCGTACGAACTGGTCCGGCAAGGGACCAACCAATCATGTTCTCCCGGTCCTTCTCCCGGTACAGACGGAGCCCTGCCGGATCGAGGTCAGGAAACGTCAGTGAGAAGCCGGCGCCCCCTGGCTCAACCTGCTGGGCAACCAGAATCCGGTTCCAGCCCCGCTGCAGAAGAACCTCGCCGTCCGGGTCTGTCACCTCACCTTGACGGAAGCAAGGAGGCCCAATCAGCTGCAGATCTGCTTTGGTGGGCAATGGTCGTATCCCCTGACGCTTGCAGCACTCGCCGTTGACGAAGAACGCAAAGGGGTCGTCCGAATAGAGCTCAAAGGCCTGCTCGCCATCCATCTGCGAAAACAGGTAGGTCTCAGCCACATAGACGCCGGCTCCCCGCTCACGCGTGAGTTCGCTAAACACAGCGTGGGTGAACGCGTCTGCCTGGCGCCACGTTCCTCTAGTAGTGATAGCGTCGAATTCCCTGCGGTGCACGTTCAGTTCCGGCAGGGAAACCGGGATCAGCTGTCCCATCGCTTTGTCGAGGGGTTGCGAATAGTCAGGACGCTTCCAGCGAACGGAGTTGAAGTCCTTCTCGTACCACCCGGTTGGGTAGTAACGGAAGTCGAGTTTCTCGACGAAGGCTCCGGCGCAGGACGAGCGGGGACGGCTCTCCCCAAAACAGTCAGCCGACCAGTTGGTCCAGTTCCGGTCCGTCCAGAGGAAAGGCTTGTCGTCAATATTGAGTTGAGCCCACAAGCCGCTTGGATGACGCCGACTGGCATCTCGCGTGACCCGGGTGTTGTGAGCCAGAAGCGCAATCGTGTTCTTCCCCGTCTCCGCCAGGAAACCGATATCAAGATACACGACGTAGCTGTCCCGAGTAGGGGAAACAGGGGGCCCAAAGCCGAGGTATCGGCCGTTGATGTAAAGGTGAAAAAAGGTGTTGGCGGACAGCCATAGCTCAGCGGAAGCAGGCGTCTCGGAGAGCATGAATTCCCGGCGAAAGAAAACGTAACTCTCAAGTTTCTCGAACGCGTCGCGGCTCCATATCCACTCGCCGCGAATCTCTCCGGGCAATGTGTATTCCTGCATCAGTTCCTCGTCTCTCCAGGGCGAATGCCCCACGGCAATCCGCAATTCTCCGGATCCGGCAATGGGTCGAGTATCTCAGACCGCGCCGCCACTGCAGCACAGCCGGATGTCTCAATGACACACCCCGGGCAGGAAAAGTCTCGCTAAAATCCTACACTGGGAAGCGACGGAATGCGAGCAGGAAAGCAGCAAAAAGCTGTGATCAACGGAAGGGGGGGGCAGCCTGGGGCAGGCTACTTCTCTTGCGGGAAGTCGAAACGCGTCTCAAAGAGCTCCACCATGCGATCACAGGTGGCCTCTTCATCGTCCCCTGAAACAGTGAGTTCGACGGACCTGCCACACGCCAATCCCAACCCGACAATGGCCAAAATGCTCTTGGCATCAACGGGCTGGGCCCCAGGCGCACCGGCGAGGATGTCGGCGCTGTAAGTCATTGCCTCTTTGACGATCACGGCAGAGGGTCTGCAGTGGATCCCGTACTCGTTCTGAACCGTTGCCTGCTTTGTGATCATGGCATATAGGTAGGATGAGCGGTCATCAGTGACATGAGGCCGTTCTGCCTCCTCCGGGATCCTCCGCGCGCCAGACTACTCAGGCTTGGCTGCCGGTGGGGCGGCCTTTGGTGCCGCCTTCTCAGTCGTCTCCTCGACGACGTCTTTCTCGGCGGCGGTTCCGGCAGCTGCCCCTTCCTCGGCCTCGGCCTTGGCGTCGGCGTCGGCGTCGGCGTCTGCGTCGGCTGCCGGGGCCTCGTCAGTTGCCTCGCTCTCGGAAGCAGGCGCATCGGCCGCCTTTTCGGTCGTCACGACCTCTTCAGCCACAGGCTTCTCATCCGGCTCATAGGCCTCGACGACACTGCGGCCGGGCTTCCGATGGCCCGTGATGATCGCAAGGACCAGCGTCAGGCCAAGGAAGATGCCGGCCAGATAAACCGTGATCTTAGTCATCACATTTCCACTGGCGGGGCCAAAGAACGTCTCTGTCACAGCGCCCCCCATCGCCCCGAGGCCCCCTCCCGACTTGCTCTGCTGGATCAGGATTATCCCGATCAGCAACAACGCGGTCAGTACCTCGATCACGGTCAGAATGCTGACAATCACATCCCACATTGAACCTTACTCCGTAATGCACGCCATAGTCTGATACCGAGCCCCACCTGACAGCTCCTCTGCGCTTCAGCTTCGAGCGGGACACGGCGCCGTACGCAAACGCAAACCGGTAATTTAGGTCGGGAACCCCATTTTCCAAGCAGAAGCAGCCTGATTGTGAACGGCCTCACTCGCCTCGACGACGATGTTGTCGCCCCCTGGGAGCCCCCGCATGGCAGATCATATCCCCGAAGGCCATCCTCCATCGCCTCCCAACTTCCCTCTTCACTCGCCCACGGCTCCGGTCTGCGCTACAGAACCCCCTCCGGGTCACCGCAGAACGCCCGAATGTGTTCCCAGCCCTCCTCTGCCGTCTCGACAAACTGGAATATATCCAGATCTTCTGGGCTGATCAGCTGTCGGCGAACCAGAGCATCCCAGTTGATCAGGTCCTCCCAGAACTCACGCCCGAAGAGAAGCACGGGGATGCGCGGGATCTTGTGAGTCTGGATCAGGGTCAGCGTCTCGAACAACTCATCCAGCGTTCCGAATCCCCCGGGAAACGCACACAAGGCTCGGGCTCGGAGAAGAAAATGCATCTTGCGGATGCTGAAGTAATGGAAGCAGAACGACAAGTCTTCGGTAATAAACTCATTGGGGTGCTGTTCAAAGGGAAGGCTGATGTTCAGCCCTATCGATTTCGCCTCAACGTCTGCTGCTCCCCGATTCCCCGCCTCCATGATGCCGCCTCCGCCCCCCGTCATGACGACAAAGTCACATCCTCCGGCGCCCTGGCTGCTGCCACTCACCAAACGAGCCAGTTCCCGGGCAACACCATAGTAATGACTCAACGCTTTGCGCTCGCGAGCTTGGGCAACGGCAAGGCGAAGCGAGTCATCCGAAGGCGCTGCCGCCAATTTCTGCTCAGCCGCATTGAGCTGAGCAAGAGCGTCCTCGGGAGAAAGAGTCCGGGCGCTCCCGAAGAGGACGAGCGTTGACCGGATGAGATGCTCCTGCATCAGCACTTCAGGCTTCAGCAGTTCGAGCTGAAGCCGCACCGGGCGGCACTCGTCGCACTTCAGGAATTCCACATCCTCGTAGGCCTTGAGGGGTCTGTCCATCGGCTATTGGGCCTCGTCAAAGAAGGGATTCCCGCCGCCCCCTTTGCCCTTCTTCTTCTTCTTCTTTTTTCCGCCTCCCATGCCGGGTTCTCCCATCATGCCCTCGCCTCCCATGCCGGGTTCCCCCATCATGCCTTCGCCTCCCATGCCGGATTCGCCTCCCATGCCGGGTTCGCCGCCCATACCACCTTCCCCCATCATGCCGGGCTCACCTGGTCCGCTTGATGTCTCTTCACCACCTTCGGCCCCATCAGCTCCGCCCTCTTCCCCCTCCTCAAAGTCGTCCTCAAAGTCCTCCTCATCGTCTTCTTTGACCAGTGCCTTCAGTTTCGCGGCAAGGGAGTCTGCCACCTTCTTGGGCATCCACTCTCCTTCATGCTGGACATAGCCATTCGCGGTGAAGACCTCTTGCTCCACTCCGGGACGAAGCTTCCTAACCTGCTGCTGCAACCGTCCCTGATAGAAACGGTCGAGTATCTCGCTCTTGGCCTTCCAGTTCGTCTTGTCAATGCTGCGCCGGTGGCGCTTCTCGCTAACATACCCCGATTTTGCATAGGTCGCAGGATAGTACTTCTTGCCGAGATCCTCTGCCAGACCACGCCGCTTTGCGTTGTACCGGTTCGTCTGTGCCCTGATGTAGCGTTCTTTGAATTCCGCGTTGACTACTGGATCGAAGAGGGCAAGCGTTTCCTTTGACATGTCGCTCCGAACGACGCGACGGCTCCCGACCAGAACAAACAACTCAGTGACCTGGCGAAGCCGTCCCTTGACCAATGTATTGGGCCCCAACCCGCCGCGGATGATGAACGATACCTTGTCGTTCTTCTCGCGGAGGGTGTACTTCGCTGCCGCTTCGCCGGGAAACTTGTCACAAGCGCCCATGGGGTGCTGCTGATCGACTTCCGTCTCGATCCTCTTGGCCACGCTCTTCTCGACCTCATCAAGCGTCTGTTTCGGAGGCTTCACCGGCCATTTCCAGCGCAACCGTTCAGCGATCTTTTGAGGCGTGACGATCTTCTTCGCGTTCCCAGTCGCGCGCTGGTCAATCATCTTCTCCAGCTTCGCCTTCCCATCACGCCAGGCACCGTCTTCTTCCTCCTGCGCACTGATACTCGCCGACAGCCCCAAGAGGACAAAAGCCCCCAGGCAGAAGGAGGTGAGGCGATGGATTGCTTGGGTCATCATGTATCTCTCCCGAGAGGTCCTGGAGCAACGGAAAGCGGCCATCAATTGGCGGCCCGACACACACCATCAGGCAGCCAGCGGTCATGGGGGATGGCTGCCCTGTAACTGACATCGGTTTCCAGTCCCGATGTCCCGCGCCCCCGGTCACGCGCCCGGCGCAACCACCCTTCTTCCGGCACCCCGCAAAGAACCGCGGGGCCAGTCCTCAATTGGGCATTCAAAGGGCACCAAATCCATTATACCCTCGCGCGATGAAATTGTCCACACGCAAATCGTCGGATCTAGGCTCACAGCCCCTTCCATTCCGCCTCCTGCCCCCCCCCCTGCTCAGAGGCGGCCGGGGATGGCCTATCCAGCGCCCGCCCTGCCTGACACCGCACGGACTGTCAGCAGGCGGTCGATGAAAGCACATGGAACGTCTCCCTGGCCCAGGTATGTTACGCTGTTCCCTGCACCGAACGCACACACCAGACCGGGGCCCACGCCCTTACCCGGAGTTGTCATTGAAGAAACGTGCCGATGTCCTCCTTGTTGCTCAGGGGCTCTGCGACAGTCGGTCCCTTGCCCAGCGACTCATTCTGGCAGGAGAGGTCCGCATCGGGCAAGACCACGTCGTACGCAAACCGGGACAACTTTTCCCGGAAGAGACGACATTGCGGGTGACCAAACCGTTCCCATACGTCAGCCGCGGCGCCCTCAAGCTTCTCGCGGGCATCGAGGCGTTCTCCCCGCCTCTAAGTGGCCGTGTCGCTCTTGATCTGGGCGCTTCGACCGGGGGATTTTCCGATGTGATGCTCCAAAACGACGTGAGTCGCGTCTATGCCGTGGATGTCGGCTACGGCCAGTTGCATGCCAAAATCAGGAACGACCCTCGAGTCGTCTGCCTGGAACGAGTCAATGCGCGCTACCTCACCGCAGAGCAGATTCCTGAGAACATTGACATCCTGACCGCGGATGTCTCCTTCATTTCGTTGCGGAAAGTACTTCCTGCGGCGGCGGTTCTGCTTGCCCCCGATGCGTGGATCTTGGTGCTGGTAAAGCCACAGTTCGAGGCAGGGCGCCACGAAGTGGGCAAAGGAGGGGTAATCCGTGACCCCGCTGTGCGCCAACGCTGCGTCGAGGAGATCTGCACGTTTGCCCGGGAGTCTCTTGGTTGGTTCCATCACGGAACGGTGGCGTCCCCTGTTAAAGGCCCCAAAGGCAATCAGGAGTTCATCGTCGCATTCACGGCCCTCCGGCCGCCTGAGGGCGAAGAGGCAACCCGCTGAATGGGCCTCATCCCTGTCGGAGCTCCTTACCGGCATGGGGCCTTTGCAGCCCTCACGTACGACATGTAACGTTGGCAACGCCTCTTCCCGGGAACATTCGGCCACGTTGCGGTGTCCGACAAGGACCGTTCCGCTGATGAATAGGTACCATGAAAGGTCGGTAAATGCAGATCCCAGCCAAACCTACAGCCATCCTGATGATCGCCTGTTGCATCGCGCTTCCCGGATGCGCAAAAGAGACCTCGGTCAACGGCGTCCAACTCAAAGGTGCGCAGCCAGGCACATGGACCATGGATTTTGAGGCGGCCAAGAAGCTCGCCGCAGACTCAGATTTGCCCCTCCTCCTCAATTTCACCGGATCCGACTGGTGCCAGTACTGCCAGGCCATGGGAGAGAACATCTTCTCACGCCCGGCCTGGCAGGAGTTCGCTACACCACGTTTTGTTCTCGTCACGATTGACCGCCCCGAAGATGTCACGCTCGTCCCCAAGCACTACCGGGAACGCAACGCCACGCTCTTCCAGGAGCACAAAATCGAAGGCGTACCGACATACCTCGTTCTCGACTCCGACGGCGAGAGTGTCCTGGCGCGGATGGGAGTCCCTCAACCCATCGACGCCAACGTGTTCGCCCGGCAGCTGACCAGCGTCCTGCGACATCGCCCGAGCAACCTGAGCGCGTTGGTTGCCGAACTTTCGCCCGACCAGCAGCAACGGTACAACGATGAACTGGCCCAGCAGAAGGAGACCCGCAAGGAACTCGACGACTGGATCAAGACAAATCCGCCCCAGAATGAGGCCAACGCCGCCACCTTCCAGGCGTTCCAGAAGAAATTGGTCACGCATGAGCAGCAGCTTGAGAAAGTCGAGGTCGAGCACTCAATAGGCCGTCTGGAAGACAGCGCTGCCGAAGAGACCGAGAGTGTCCTGAGCCAAGCACGGTCCTGTGCGGACCTCATGAACGAGTTGCACCAGACAGCTGGTGACCTGGAGAACTGGCTGCTCACTCGCCCGGAAGCGACGGCAGAGAACAAACAAAAGTGCGAAGAGCACACGAAAAAGCTGAACGATATTCTGGCAAGAATAGCCCAATCGGGCACGCTGCCGAGCACCTCTTCCGCCCCTGAGTAACGGGGGCACAAGCGTGAATGCCCCCACCGGGGGTCGACTCACGCTTGAAAGCTCAGAAAATGCTCGTCGTTCATCGCTCTGCGGGAATGCGTACACAATCGTTCAGAGGGTGTACGGACACAAGAATTCGACTCCGCTCAAGCCCCCAGTGACGGTCCCGCAAGCAGCGCCCTCCCCAGGGAGCGACCGACGAGCGCGTTTCGCGTGTTCGGCACGCTCCTCCCTCTCCCTCCCCAGCCCACTTGCGTTACCCCTATGGATCGGCTATTGTCTCTACCTCAAACAGCGTTTGCTATATAGAACGCGGTCGCTGAGCCCATGAAGCAACGATGGTAGATCCGCCCTGAGACAACCCTCAGGAAAGGCTCACCTGACGACGTCGGCACGAGAAGATGACCTGGGCGCACCCAACCGGCCGTTCACGCCGCGACACCGCCGAAGGAAAAGAGACATGCTGAAGAAAGCCACCTTGCTACCGCTCACTTCCCCTGGCTGCCGACACGGGCACTCCCTCATACGCGTCTCGCTCGTAGTCTCGATTGCGACGGCTCTGTGCATGCCCGGGCTGAGGGCCGCACCGAAGGAGTATACCCGTCAGGCAACGTGGCAGGAGACCGTGCGCGTATCGCTTGAGAAACTCGCCGACGCCTCTCCTGAAGACCAGCGCAAAACCACTCGCGGCCCGGGCGGAACTCAGTTGGGGCCCTGGCATCTTGTGGGCCCTTTCCGAGCAGACAGCAAGAAGCGGTTCAAGACCGCCTTCCCTCCTCTCGAGAGCTGGGACACCGACAAGCCCTGCGGAGGAAAGAAGTGGGAGATCAGACGTGATCTGAACGACGGTACGGTGCACACCCTGAAGTCTTCCGGGAACGCAGCCACGTTCCTACAGCGCACAATCACCTCTCCCAAGAAACAGCCCCTGAAGTGCTACTTCGGCAGCGATGATGGAATGGCCCTGTGGCTCAACGGCAAGAAGACATTCGAGCATGATGTCCCCCGCGGCCCGGCCCCGAATCAGGAGAAAGTGAAGGTCCCTCTCATCAAAGGCCCCAACCGGCTCCTCTTCATGATCTACAACAATGGTGGCGGGCACGGTTTCTACTTCTCGACAAGCAAAACCCCCGGCTCAAAGAGCCGCCAGACAATCAACGCGGTCTGGAACCAAATCCGGTCGGATTTCCCAGCCGAGACAGACGCCCGCCAGATCCGCTGGGAGCTCAAAGACCGCATCTGGAGCAAACCGTGGAAATCGGGTGATTTTCGCCAACTGGCTCAGCGCTATGCGTCGCGCGCCGGCTCAGGAGAAATCGCGGACACGGCCCTGAAGCTGGCAAAGAGTTGTTCGACCCCCAAAAGCCTGCAGGCTGTTCGGGAGGCCTACTACCTCAACAAGTGGGCTGGCGAAGCTGAGGGTTTCCGCCAGCAACTGAACGAAGACGCTCTGGTCCGAGCTGTACGATCAATTGCTCACCGTTTCCCGGAAGCAGCAGGCGCGAATACAGACCGCCTGGCCCGCATTGAGGCCATGGTCAAGGAAGCTGACACGATTGTCCGGGAGGCCCGAACAAAGGACGCCAAAGCCCTCGCCGCAATTGAGCCCTTCCTCTTCCGGTGGACTGCGCTGAGGAAAGATGCGCTGCTCGCGAACCCCGCCCTCGACTTCAAACGCGTCCTGTTTGTCAAGCGGAAAGGCACCGAAGGGCTGACCCAAAACTGGCAGGGCAATGACCGCCTCCACAACCGCAAAATAGACAACGAGATCGCGGCCTTCCCACTGCGGTCCTCGCACGCAGACGACGTCACTTTGTTCAAGCCCAAAGAGCGTACCTTCGTGGGCGATGTCGATCTCCACTTCGACGCAACACGCATGCTCTTCTCGACCAACGGCACCGTCTGCGAAGCCAATATCGATGGCAGTGGTTTCCGAAAAGTGATCACCGAAATCGATAGCTACGACCCCTGTTACCTCCCTGATGGGCGCGTCCTCTTCATATCGAACAGCGGGCACCACGCTGTGCCCTGCGTGGGCGGCAACGATTACGTCGGCAACCTTCACATCGCCAACGCCGACGGCACTGCCATCCGCCGTCTCTGCTTTGATCAGGACAACAACTGGAATCCGACTGTGCTGGCCAATGGGCGCGTGTTCTACACCCGCTGGGAGTACACGGATTCAGCCCATTACTTCAGCCGAGTCTTGATGCACATGAATCCCGATGGGACAAATCAGGTCGAGTTCTACGGCAGCAATTCCTACTGGCCCAACAGCCTCTTCTTCGCACGGCCAATCCCGGAAAGCTCAACCAAATTCATCGCCATAGTGTCCGGCCACCATGGGCCGGCGAAAATGGGGGAAATGGTGCTCTTCGACGCAGCGTTGGGCCGGCATGAAGCCGACGGCGCCATCCAGAAGATCCCCGGCTTCGGCAAACCGGTCAACCCGGTCATCAAGGACAATCTGGTCGGCAATACGTGGCCGAAGTTCCTGCACCCCTACCCCGTTGATGAGGAGACCTTCCTTGTTGCCTGCCGTCCGTCCGCTAGTTCGTCCTGGGGTATCTACCTTGCCGACATCCATGACAACCTTGTTCCGCTTAAGGTTGTGCCCGGCCATCATTGCCTGGAGCCGTTCCCCCTGCGTCCGCAGAAGCGTCCGCCTGTCATAGCAGACCGGGTCCGCCCCGGCCACCCCGAGGCCACGGTCTACATCCAGGACATTCACATCGGCCGCGGACTCCGCGGCGTTCCCAAGGGAACTGTGAAGAACCTTCGAGTGTTCCAGTATGAGTACGCTTACCGACACAGTGGAGGTCACTACGTCATCGGCTATGAAGGGCCCTGGGATGTGCGGCGCCTTCTGGGGACAGTCCCAGTCTTCGAGGACGGGTCCGCTGTTTTCAACATTCCTGCCAATGTGCCTTTGGCAGTCCAGCCCCTCGATGCAGAGGGCAAAGCGTTGGCCCAGATGCGAAGTTGGTTCGTGGGAATGCCCGGCGAATTCGTGTCCTGTGTCGGATGTCACGAGAAGCAGACGGAAGTCCCGCCGGCCAGGAACACACTCGCGTCTCGCTCAGCCCCAAAGCCCATTGCCAGCTGGCACGGCCCCAAGCGCGGCTTCAGCTTCCAGCGAGAAGTGCAGCCGGTCCTTGATCGGCATTGTGTGGGTTGTCACTCAGGCAAGAACGCCAAGATTCCATCATTCGTCGACGATGGAGAGATGGTCGGCTTCCCTCCAGCTCAGAACCGCTACTCGAAACCATATCTCGCGCTGCATCCGTACGTGCGAAGGAACGGACCGGAGGGGGACTACCACACGCTGACACCACTCGAATTCCATGCCGATACAAGCGAGCTCGTTCAGCTTCTCTCCAAAGGACACCATGGGGTCAAACTCACCACGGAAGCCTGGGATCGACTGATCACCTGGATTGATCTCAATGTGCCCTACTATGGGACGTGGAAGGAAGCGGTCTCCCGCATCAAGAACGAGTATGTATCCGCCCGCCGAGACAACCGGCGCAAGTACGCCGCCGTCGATGAGGACATCGAAGAAGTCATTACACCGTACACGAAAGCGGTGGCCTTTGAGCCGCCTCCCCGGGCACGCGCTCCCGCGGCACCCGCTCCGACCGTCACCGGTTGGCCTTTCAACCGGGAGAAAGCCGTCGCTATGCAAGCGACCACCAGTACACTCGAGATCGACTTGGGGGATGGCCTCCACCTGTCTCTGGCTCTCGTCCCGGCAGGAACGTTCGTGATGGGTGATGCGAACGGTCGACCCGATGAACGGCCGGCCGCACCGGTGACCGTTCCCCAGGCATTCTGGCTCGCCCGGTTCGAGACAACGAACCAGCAGTATGCCCAATTCGATTCTGAACACGACAGCGGCGTCTACGACATGCGCTACAAGGACCAAGTCGACCGTGGCTATTACGTCAACCAGCCTGACAAACCGGTTATCCGCGTCTCCTGGACCAGGGCAATGGCATTCTGTGAATGGTTATCAAAGAAGACAGGACGAGCGTTTTCACTTCCCACCGAGTCTCAATGGGAATGGGCCTGCCGCGCCGGAGCCGATACGCCTCTGTCGTTTGGGGGCGTGGCAACGCCATTCGGAGAACACGCAAACCTCGCTGACAGCACAACTAGCAAACTCGCCGTCCGCGGGGTGAACCCGAAACCGATTCCCAAGCCGCACCCCATGGCTGCCTTCCTGCCAGCCATCTTCAATGTCAACGACAAGGTCCTCCATCTTGCCCCACCCGGAACCTACAAACCTAATGTTTGGGGCCTCCATGACATGCATGGGAACGTCGCTGAGTGGACCCGGTCTCTGTACAAGCCCTACCCGTATGTCGGCGACGACCGAAATGCTCCGGGAAACCCGATGGAAAAACGGGTTGTGCGCGGCGGTTCCTGGCGTGACAGGCCACATCGAGCCCGTTCCGCGTTCCGTCTGGCCTTCCCTGCCTGGCAGCAAGTCTACAACGTGGGATTCCGAGTTGTCTGCCCCGTGACGGACAGCGACGGGAAGCTGCGGGCAGCGAGATAGGTCACATGACAGACCGAGACACCGAACTGTCAGCCGACACACGCTACCGCATCCCGAATCTGGAGCGTGCTCTGGCGATTCTCGAGCACCTCGTCCAACGCCCTGAAGGCCTCGGGGTCTCTGAGTTGACCGAACAGCTCGGATTCCCCAAAAACAGTGTCTTCCGGGTCACGATGACACTCCTTCACCATGGCTACCTGCAACGCGATGGCCAGAAACGTTTCTCGGTGAGCTCCAAGTTGCTGGGCATGGGCTGCAGCACGTTGAGTGACGAGCCACTCGTCCCCGCAGCCCTCGAGGTCATGCAGCAGTGTCGAGACGCCGTGCGCGAGACGGTCCTGATCGGCACCATGGTTCAGAATGAAGGCGTGGTCATGGAACAGGTTCTGGGGACGCATCCCTTCAAGTTCTCTGTCGACTTGGGAATGCGCATCCCCGCTCATACCGCGGCGCCAACAAAGGCCATGCTTGCGTATCTGCCGCCGGACGAGCGTGAACAGGTCATCCGGAGCTTGAGCTACGACCAGTTCAACGAGAACACGATCTTGTCCTCCGATCACTTCAGGCGGGAACTGGCAAAGGTGCGCCAAGCCGGCTACGCCGTTGATCGGGGAGAATTGCTCCGTGGGGTCCATTGCGTTGGTGCCCCCGTCTTCGGCCGCTACGGCACACCGGTTGCGGCAATCTGGACGACCGGCCCCGAGGACCGAATCCCTGCGCACGCGTTCCCCAACGTGGGACGCACCATCCGCCAACACGCCGATCGAGTTTCGGCCAAACTCGGCTGGACAGGCTAGACCCTCCGCGGAGAGCCCGCGGAGGGGGGGAGCAGGTTCACGGTTCAGTGGTTCACCGTTGTTTGTCGGGCATGACCAAGACGGTTCGTCCTTCAAATTGGGTGCAATTGCCTGTTCCCAACCGTTGAGCGGTGAACCGGCTAACTGTGAACCCCGACGCGGAACCCTCTTCGCGGCGGCTCAAGCTAAGGAACGCCGTCCAGGATTGCCCCATGCCGGGACAACTCGGTCCGCAGAGCGTCCGTGTCGACCTGGCAAAACGGGAGTTCGTCCCGAGCAACCTGTCCGGCAGCAATCCCTGCCGCCTCTCCCATCGCCATACAGGGCGCCATGACACGCAACGGCCCCATCACGTCACGTTCAACACTGACAGCCCGCCCCGGGCAAACCAGGTTATCCACTCCAAGCGGAACCATGATCCGGTAGGGAATCGGCGTCAGAGCAGGTTTCGCCTTACCGTGCATGGGCTGGTGTGACGGCTTCTTTGGATCCGGCAGATCCCAACCGTAACAAGACACACCGACAACATCCGGGAACGTGTTCTCCCTCATCAAATCGGCCACAGTAAGCCGGTATTCACCACGAATTCGGCGAGTTTCTCGCACCCCAAGAAGCGATGCAACAGTCTTGATTCGAGCCGCTGAGAACCCGGGCACGTGCTGACGCAAACACGTCACCAGAGCCTCGATCTCAGCTCGCCCCTCAACCATCCCACGCGTAACGGAAGCGCCGTCCGTTCCGTCGTACCCGCACAGCCGTGTTGTATTGAGCATCATGGTCCCCGGCTCAGTCAGCTGAACGGAAATCAGGATATCCACAGGGAGCGGCCATTCACCCCGTTCCCGCAAATCGGCAATCAACGCCCGGAATCGTGGGCTGTCATTGGCATCGATGTAGCTGGCAAGGGCCTCCTGATCAACACCGTCAACGTGCACCTCCAGTGTCACCGGCGTCATCGCGCCATCATCGTCGCGCCCTTTGTCGAAAGGGCAACCGAACCGAGCAGCCACATCTGCATCGCCGGTCGCATCGATGACTGCCTGGGCAGGAACAGCCTGCAAGCCCCCCTTATTGTACAGGATGACATGGGTGATCCTCCCCTCGACCCGTACGGCGTCGACAACGTGTGTGTGCAGGAGAACGTCGACCTGCTCTGAAGCCATCTTGCGATCCAGGTAAGCCGCCATGCCAAACGGATCGAAAGGAACACCATGGATCAGGCCGAGATACCAGCCGTGAGGAGTGTACTTCTGCCCGGGGGAGACAACTGGAAGCAAAGCAATCCCTTGCTCAGCGGCCTCCATGCTCACCTCCCGGAAAATCCCCCCGACCACCCACGTACCATCCTTCCGTCGTCCCCCGAGCCAATGAGAAACGAGTCCACTCGTCCCCATCCCTCCAAGCTGGCCCTGCCCCTCGACCAAGAGCACATTCAGCCCCTGCCGAGCTGCGGCTATCGCGGCGCTGCAGCCTGCCGGACCACCCCCGCAAACGACAACTGAACGAGAAGGCAGCAAGGGGAGATCCTGAGTCGGGTAGCGGATGTGTTCAGTCATTGAGTCTTCTTTCCTGTCGATGCTCGATCAGGGCTGCTGTTGCTGGAGACGTCCACCGGCGCAATCATCGAGGGAACGTCTGTGCTCACAGACAACCGGGGCACTCGTCGTACGGTAAGACTTTTCGGCGGTATGGCCTCCTCCTTCGACGTCCGCGCAGATGGTCGCTGGCTGGTCCACGATGTACGGCACAGCGTCCCAAAGGACGCCCATGTCCTTGACGGTGTCTGGCGCTTCCGCACCGCCGACAGTCCATGGGGAAGCCTGAGAGTTCCGGGGTATTGGGAGAGCCAGGGGGTCATCCATACCACGGCCGACGCCCCCGAACCGACCTGGGCTCCTTACAACGGCACACCAGACACACCGCCGCTGCAGTCCGTGATCATCCACGTGCATGCCTTCTTCCTGGCATGGCTCTCCGGACGGGCGACCAATCTGCGTGACGCTCCTCTGAATATGGACTTCGACCTGACTCTGGCCTCAGGCGACCCAATGGGACGATAACTCAAACTGCCGGTTTGCCACCCTTGAACAAGCCTTTATCTTGACGGCTCCCGTATGCTCTGAGTAGCCACACACCCACAGCTGGACCTCGAATGGCCAACGAAAGTACGCCTGCCCCTGTACTGGAGCAAGAATCCCCGCCCACGACGTCGCCTCGCCTCGTCGGTATCGATTTCGTCCGCGTTCTGGCCGTGTGTGCCATCGTCACGATGCACACGTTCCCGGCTTCAGGAGCCCTGGACTCTCTGGGAACGTGGGTCAACCAATGCTGCCGTTGGGCCGTCCCCTTCTTCTTTGTGGCAGCGGGTTTCTTCTTCGAAAAGGGGTTGCTCAAGGGGCGTTCAGCCAAGACACAGTTGCTGCGCTCAACACGACGTCTGCTTGGGCTCTTTGTTCTCTGGTGGATCGTCTACCTGTTTGCCCCCCCCGGCCTCCGTGATCTGATCGGCCCAGAACGAATTGGTGCCTGGACACAGGCCATCGCCTTCCGGTGGGGGCGCGTAACAGGCAGTCTGGAGCTGTTCCTCCTTGAAGGACCAGCTATCCACCTGTGGTTCCTGGTGGCGTTGTGGGGAGGGCTCCTCTTCGTGGTCGCGACCCGCGGTCACCGCAAGCCTGACGTCATGCTGGCGATTGCCTTGCTGCTCTATGTGATCGGGGTTCTGGGCGGAACATACAGCGCAACGCCAGCTGGGCTCAACCTGCCGATCCACACCCGCAACGGGATCTTCTTCTCAGCCTTCTTCACCGCAGTCGGGGTCATGCTCGCCCAGCGTGAACACTTGCCCGGCCTCCGAGGAGCACTGCTTCTCTTCGTGGCCGGAATGGCAAGCCACATCTGCGAGGTGATTGCCTGGAGCCGGATCGAACCGCTCCCTCTCTGGGAAAACACCTTCACGCTGGGCACACTGGTCTGGGGCGTGGGCGCTTTCCTCGTCGCTCGGACGCTCCCCGCAGTCGGCCCCGTGAAACAGATCGCCCGACTGGCGGGCCTCCCCCTCGGCATCTACCTGACCCACATGATCTTCGCTGACCCCGTCTACTGCATCGCGGCCAAGGTGTTTGGTGACGGCCCTCTGTACAACCCCTCATGCCCGGCCGGAGTCCTCCTCTGCGCCGGAACGGCAACATACATTTTGTCGCTGAACCGGTTCACTCGGCGACTCATCAGCTGATGTCAGTCCACAATCCCCGCTCCCCGTTCCGGAGGCTGCGGCAGACGAACGCTGTAGTAACCCGCGTGCTCGTCGTCGACCGACTCGACCTTTCCCTCCTTCATGACCAGCTTGATATTCTCCTGGTCATACAAAATAGCAATGTCATCTAGAGGATCGCCACTGACAATCAGGAGATCCGCGTACTTCCCTGCCTCCAGAGTGCCAAGCTTATCCTGCTTGCGGAAGGCCTCCGCATTCGTCTTGGTCGCTGCGACGATCGCGTCCATGGGCGAAACGCCACAGGCAACAAATTCCTGCAGTTCAAAGGGAGTGGCATCGCCCACGTACCAGCCGTGAGCCGACCCCGGGTAATCCGTCCCCACGCACAGAGACACACCAATCTCGTAGGCCAGGCGCACCCCCTCACGGTGAATCGGTTGCGACTGGCGCATCTCCTCCATCATCCACGGACGGTCGGGCCAGGCCACGATGTTCCGATCACTCGTGACCCGCAGTGTCGGCACGAAGTACAGACCGCGGTCCTTGATTCCGTGGACCGCTTCGGCGCCAATAAACGCGCCATGATGGATCTGGTCAATTCCGGCCGTGATTGAGTTCGCGAGCCCTGGATCTGTGTGGGCATGCACGACAACCGGCACGTGCCACGCATGCGCTTCATCAGAAAGCGCCTCCAGTTCCTCCAGCGTGTAATTGCGGACAGCGCACGTCTCGTCCGCCGCCCAGAAGCCGCCGGATGCCGCGGTCTTGATGAAGTCCGCACCGGCCATCACCATCTCTCTGACCGCCTTCCGCACCTCCCAGGGGCCGTCAGCGGTCCGGAACTTGACATGCCCGTGGGTGGGAGTGACAATGCACCCCGCAATCATTCGGGCACACCCGCGAGCGTGCCCTGCGTTGATCCCATCCCTGAGCTTGATTCCAGACACATTGGCCGACACGCTGCAAACGGTCGTGATACCCCGTTGCAGCGAGAGCTGCAGAGTCTGGATGGCTTTGGTATCCCCGCCGACATGGGCATGCGCTTCGATCAGTCCCGGCATCACCGTCTTGTCGGTCGCATCGATCACACGTGCATCGGGGGGGACCTCTACCTCCCCGGCCGCGCCCACCGCGTCGACCAGCTTGTCCTTGATGAGGACCACGCTGTCCGGCACCGGGGGCCGTCCCGTGCCGTCGATCATCGTCCCGTGTACCACTGCGGTGTAATCAGTCATCGCACGTCCTCCCGATGTCGGCGAGCACTCGCGTTCGCCGCTTCTGTAGCGAATTGGGCCCAATAGCCATCCTCGCCTGAAGCCATCAGCGTTCCAGGCGTCCGGCCGTGTGCCACCACACCAGCAAATTCGGCAAGTGTCAACACGATATCGTTGGTGTGTCCCGTGCAGTCAATGTCCACCTGTTCGCAAAGCGTGTTGCTGTGAAGCTCCATTGACATACGCTTGAAGTCAGGAGTTGACCGGCAAAGCGCCACTCCTTCAACGCCCGCAATTTCCAGCGTGTTGACCATGGGCCGCGGCTTGATGTTAGCCGCCCAGGCAAGGCTCGCATTGAGGGAGACGCTGATCCCATTGTCCAGTTGGCCGAGAATCGCGATGTGAGGCGGAGGCTCGAATTCCTCCTCGTCGAGCCATGCCCCGAGCGCATCGACGTACCCCCAGGTCCCACCAACCAGGAAACGAGCCTGATCCAGCTTATGGATGCCGCAGTCCAGGGCCCCCGCCAAAGCCATCAGTCGAGCACGACGCTCTTTGATTGGACCGAATCGCTTGTGTCCATCCCACATGTTGGCAAAATGCAGAGCCTCGACACGCCCGAGATGACCGCCCGTGAGCCAGCGCCGAAGAACCGCGTTCTGCTCGCTGTAGCGGGTCTCGAAATTGACGGCTAGAACCAGCCCAACCGCATCGGCGGTGGCCACCATCTCTTTACACTGGTCGAGAGTGGCGGCCATCGGTTTCTCGACGATGACGTGTTTGCCGGCTCTCAAGCAGTCCATGACAATGCCGTAGTGCAGATCCATCCCGGCGGCAACATAGACAGCATCAAGTTCGTCGTCCTGCAGCATCTCCCGGTAGTCCAGGTGTTTCCCCTTGACCGGCCGCTCAAAGGCCTCGAGCGCATCCGCACGCAGGTCGCACACAGCCCGGAGCTCCGCTGGTGCCTCATCATGGAAAAAAGCCGGCGCCACAGCGTTCTTGCCGTGGTGTCCCAGGCCGATTAGACCAAACTGCAACATACGAAAAACTCCTTTTGGGGAAGAGAGTGCATGACATCGCTTGGACTATGCCCCCTCAGGAGCAGAAAGCCATCATCTCGATACGCCATTCCGGGACAGCCCCCCACAGGAGGCGGATTCGACCTATAGTACCGCATCACCACCGCCTTCTGAACAGAACCGATGTGAGGAACAATGAGAGCGACCATCCGGAGCATCTTAAGAGCAGTGCTGATGGGACCTGCTCTCGGGGGCGCCATCCTCGTCGGGACAGCTCATTGCGCCGAGAGCCCGACTCGGGCGACTTCCCCGGCCAAACGCCCTCTGAACATCGTGTTCATACTTGCCGACGACCTCGGCTGGGCAGATTTGGGTTGCTACGGGAACACGTTCTACGAGACGCCGAACCTTGACCGACTTGCCCGTACCGGCATGCGCTTCACCGATGCCTATGCAGCCAGCCCCGTTTGCTCGCCGACCCGAGCCAGCATCATGACCGGCAAGTACCCGGCCCGCCTGCACCTGACCGAATGGATCCCCGGCAAACGACCGACCCGCAGGGAGAAGATCCTCGGTCCCAACAGCCACCGACAGCTCGCCCTGGGGGTGGTGACCATCGCTGAACACCTGCGGACGGGGGGGTACGTCACCGGTCACATCGGCAAATGGCACTTGGGTGGGACGAACCACCTACCCGAACACCAGGGCTTCGACACCAATGTCGGGGGAACACACGCGGGGAGCCCTTCGGGAGGCTACTTCCTGCCAAACCGTATGAACCTGTCGCAGATGACCAAGGGGACGTACCTTACCGATCGCCTGACCAGTGAGGCCATACGGTTCATCGAGACCAACCGCGATCACCCCTTCTTCCTCTACCAGTCGTATCACTCTGTCCACACCCCCATTCAGGCCAAACCCGAGTACGTTTCGAAGTACAACGCCAAAGCGGCTGGAGCGGGAATCCAGGTCAACGCCACCTACGCGGGAATGGTGCAGAGCCTGGATGACGGTGTCGGCCGGATCCTCGACACGCTGGAACGGCTCGCACTCACCCGGAACACGGTGGTGTTCTTCATGTCCGGCAATGGCGGCTTGTCCCGCGTCACCAGCAACGCCCCCCTTCGGGCCGGCAAGGGACACATCTATGAAGGCGGCATCCGAGAGCCGCTTCTCGTCCGGGCTCCCGGGGTAACGAAGCCGGGGAGCGTGTGCAACGTCCCGGTCTCAAGTGTCGATTTCTACCCAACTATCGCAGAGCTGGCAACGGCACAGTCACCCGTGCTGCAAGGCCCCGACGGGATCTCACTGGTCCCGCTGCTCCGAGGCGAAACCAGTCCCAGTCATCGACCGCTCTTCTTCCACTACCCGCACTACAGCCCACAAGGCGGGAAGCCGGCGGGGGCCGTACGTTCCGGCCCCTGGAAGCTCGTTGAGCTCTTTGCTGAGAACCGGGTTGAGCTCTACAACCTCGAAAACGATATCGGCGAGGCGAACAATCTTGCTGGGACGCATCCCGAACAGGTGGATCGACTGCGGGCAGAACTGGTCCGGTGGCGAACATCCGTCGACGCGCTCATGCCCACCTCAAACCCGGGATACACCCCGGGACAGCCGCCCGATGGCCGCCCCAAGACCACCACTCAGCCCCTCCTCATCCCCGGCAAGCTTGACCCCGCGTTCACTCTCCTGAACGGCGTTGCGGTCGACGAATGTGATCTCGGCTACAGCGTACGGGGCAACCAGGCGGGCGGAGTCGCGCTGCAGGCGTTACCAACCGCCCGGACAGGCCATCTCCGGTTCATGCTGAAGCTGCAGTCGCAGCAGCAGGACAAGTCAACGGGGGCCTGGCGCAACGGCTTCTTCGTGTTCGGCGACGGCACCAAACAGGCCGATCTCATCTACTGCGGACTCTATCTCGGCGGCCGCCGCATGCTCTCCATCTTCGAAGGAAAGGCACCCGGAAACCGAACGGAGAAAGCGCTGGCGGCTCCCCCCTACACCCGGTTTGAGCTGACCATCGACGCCGACCTGGAGGCCGGGACCATCACAATGGGAACCGCAGACCAGACCGTCCGCCATAGGCTGTCCGAGCCCCTGGACGCCATCCGGTACGTCGGGTACTCCGTGATCAATACGACAACCGCTTTCTCGCCCGTGACCACGAGCCGTGTCCAGGAAAGGGGAACGCCGCATGATAGATGAAGTCCCAAAGGCGGCCCACATCGGCATTGTCGCCTGCAGCGCCGAAGGAGCTGCTCTCTGCTACCGGACGATCTGCCGGGAAGCCCCGACGACCATGGGAGAACACATGCATCCCGAGATCTCCATGCATACGCACCCACTGGGTGAGTACATGGTCCCGATCCGGAACGGCAACTGGGCGGCCGTCGCCGAGCTGATGCTCTCGTCCACAAGGAAGCTCAAGGCCTCCGGGGCGGAATTCGTCATCTGCCCGGACAATACCATCCACCAGGCCATGCCATGGGTACGTGATCAGTCCCCCTTGTCGTGGCTTCACATCGCCGAAGTGGTTGCTGAACACGCTCTTGCTTGCGGGTTCAGCAAACTCGCAGTCACGGGGACCAAGTACTTGATGACCGGCCCCGTCTATCGGGACACGTTAACGGCGTCCGGCATCCAGTGTGCCGTCCCTGCTGACGACGACCGAAGCACGATTGATCGAATCGTCTTTACTGAGCTGGTGAACGGTGTGTTCCGGGAGGAATCCCGGCTATACTTCAACCGTGTGATTGAGGGCCTCAAAGAACAAGGCTGCGACGCGGTCGTGCTCGGTTGCACGGAGATCCCGCTGTTGGTTAACCCGGATGACTGCCCACTCCCCGTTCTCGACTCGACTCGATTGCTGGCGAGAGCGGCACTGAAGAGGTCCTTGGCACTGTAAGCGCCACCCCCACCTGGGCCCCGGAACGCACAAGACCACGACGAAGCGTCAACCTCAGGGAAAACGAATGACAGGCAGATACACCAAACGCCTCCTTCTCTCCTCACTGACAGCACTCACAATGGGAACGGCAATGGCAGACCACATCCTGATCGAAGCCGAGAGTTTCGCCAACAAAGGTGGCTGGAAACTCGACCAGCAATTCGTTCATTTGATGGGATCTCCCTATCTCCTTGCCCACGGCCTGGGCAAACCTGTCGACAATGCTCAAACGACCGCCACTGTGCGCACTGCAGGCGACCACCGGCTATGGGTTCGGACGAAGGACTGGGTGCCCGGCCCGTGGGATCCCCCGGGACGCTTCAGAGCAATCATCGATGGGACACCCGCAGAAACCGTATTCGGAACAGGGGAAACCTGGGGTTGGGAGGATGGTGGCACGATCGAACTCCCAACCGGAGATATCTCCGTCGAGCTCAAGGACCTGACCGGCTTTGACGGCCGTTGCGATGCCCTCCTGCTCACGACGGACCTGGGCTTCCAGCCCCCAGACGATCCCGCCGCGCTACGCGACTGGCGGAACGCCCTTCACGGGCGCCCTGCAACGCCTGAGTCAGCCGGCACATTCGATGTCGTGATCGTTGGAGGAGGCATCTCGGGCTGCGCTGCGGCCATCGCCGCCGGGCAACAGGGGCTGAAGGTCGCTCTTGTCCACGACCGCCCGGTCCTCGGCGGCAATGCCAGCGGAGAAATCCGCGTCCATACGGAGGGCATTCATGCCAAGGGCGAAGACATCATCAAACGGATCGACACCGACCACTGGCCTAATGGGTCCGCGGAAGCCCTGAAAGACGACCGCAAGCGACGGACGGCCATGGACGCACTCGACACGGTGCAGATTTTCCGCAGTTGGCGTGCCTACGGCGTGACGACGGAAGGGGCTCGCATCCAGACCGTCAACGCTCAGCATATTGAGACGGGCAGGACCATAAGCGTCACCGCTCCGGTTTTCATCGACTGTACCGGGGATGGCTGGATTGGCTTCTGGGCCGGAGCCGAATTCCGCTATGGCAGAGAAGGCCGCAACGAGTTCGGCGAAGACTGGCCCAAGTGGGGCCAGCTCTGGTCCCCGAAAGAACCTGACAATCGCGTCATGGGGGCCTCGCTGCTTTGGTACTCCCGAGAAGTCGATGTCCCAAGCACATTCCCAGAGGTCCCCTGGGCGTTGCCCGTAGCCGGTAAGCACGCCGCACTCAAAGGGGAGTGGTTCTGGGAATACAGCAGTAACGACAAACACGCCATCGACGATGCGGAAGAGATCCGTGACCACATGTTGAGGGCTATCTACGGTTCATTCGCGAACGCCAAGCAGAACGCCAGGAACAGTACACGCGAGTTGGACTGGGTCGGCTACCTGAGCGGGAAGCGCGAATCTCGGCGCCTGATCGGTGACCACATCTACACCATGAAGGACGCCGTAGAACAACGCTACTTCCCGGACACGGTCGTGAGTGAAACACGCGCCATAGATGTCCACTACCAGAGAAAACTCAAGGCAGACGCAGGGCCGGACACGCCGGACTTCCTGTCCACTGCCCTTTTCCTTCCTGTAGGACGCTACTACATCCCCTTCCGGTCGCTGTACTCGAAAAACGTCGAGAACCTCATGATGGCCGGACGATGCTTCAGCTGTTCACATGTCGGCCTGGGTGGCCCGAGGGTAATGCTCACATGTGGCCAGATGGGGATAGCCACCGGATACGCAGCCGCGCTGTGCAGAAAGCACAAGGCGACGCCCCGTGCTGTCGGAGCAGACCACATCGCCGAACTCCGCGAGCTGGTAGGTGAAACAGACTCTCCCCCCGAGGGCGTCATCGAACGGACGACCCGAGGCAAGTACCGGATCGAGACGCTCCCCGAACGGCTGGTCGGACTGCCCCGCATCACCGTGGCCCGAGGAAACACCCAAGCCGCGGGAACGGCGTTCTCTTTCACCGTGACCGCACCGGCACGCATCTACATCGCGGTCCACAAACGCGGGGATTACACACCCCCGGAGTCGTGGCAGAAGACCGATATGACAACCACCTGGAGCCCTCAACACGGCGACGCAATCTACCAAAGAGATGTCCCACCTGGTCGCGTAGAAGTCCCCGCTCACGCGGGCAAACAGGGGGTCCATTTCGGTCTGCCACATGTCGTTTTTGTCGCTCCATCGGCCGACAGCACTGGCGCACCTGAGATCACAGATCTGCCCATGGAACACGCGGCGCGCCTCCAGGAATAGCCGAGACGCAGCGCCTGCTCCTCTCGGTACGCCCCCAGAGACGGGGGTGACGTTCAAAGGCGGTGCCGTGCAGAAAAACGCTGCCCCGCCCTGAGATCCCAGCTCTGTCCGAACGACGGAATCCCACATGAAACAGCCCCCTCGCTCACTCGGCACACGTCTCCACATGTTCACCGGTACGCTTCTGCTCTGCGCCATTGCCGCGGTCGCCGCCCCCCCGTCCCCAATGCCGTCAACTTAAGCGGGCAGAATGCCAT